>Ga0210057_1001846_pt1 | contig 31332 bp, 39 predicted proteins | sample CryGeyCG2114_010_2_FD_183968 | JGI IMG/M metagenome (GOLD analysis project Ga0210057, IMG submission 183968) | Groundwater microbial communities from aquifer - Crystal Geyser CG10_big_fil_rev_8/21/14_0.10 (SPAdes) (version 2) | ecosystem: Environmental > Aquatic > Deep subsurface > Groundwater ...
GGAAATGAGCGAAGATATTCTTGTTCTGCCGATTTGGGAATCCCCCGATCTAATATCGGGGGAAGGGCTCCCACTTAAGGCCAAGAACAATGAATATCGAGCGAATTATCTAATTATTTAATGATTTGTAAAATTCTTCCAGTTTTTGGATATCAATCTGCCCCGGCGCACTTTCTCCCCACTCGGTTGATGCATAGGTCAGATAACTCCCCAGAAGTGGTCCAAGAATCCGCGTCATTTTTCCCTTCTCTCCCATGCCAATCACGATCCGCTCCTCTGCGTGAGGTTTATTCGTCAGTAAACGATATATTTTTGTTACTTCATGTTCCTCTTGGATCATGATTGCAATCTTGATAATGTCTGGCGCATGTTTATTTATATCGTGAATTATTTTCTGCATATCCCAGTAACTCGGCGTCTGGTCAAAATTATGATAGGAAAGAATCAGTTTCGTTTTATCATTCCGCTTAAATGCATGGCTCTGAATGGTCGAGAGTTCAATATCAACATAATCAAAAAGTCCAATTGCACGTTGTAATATCTCAATGCGTTCTTCTTCTGACCCATCAAAATGCCCGCCTTCCTCTTTTTTTCGACATGTTACTATTGCTGGCACTGTTGTTTGTGCTCGGATCACATCAAGATCACTTATTTGAATATTGCGAATAGAATCTATACGAAGCTCAATAAGCTTTGAAATCTCCTGAGTTTTTTTTAAATTCTCAAGAAATATCTCAAGCGTCTCTCCAACAACCGGTGTGCAGATGCGAATGTTCATATTTTTTTAGGCGTCATGCTGAACTTGTTTCAGCATCTTTAAAGATCCCGAAACGAGTTCGGGATGACAGAATTAATTATTTAATAACACTTCTCTCATCACATTTTCTGGTGCCGTGTGTCCTGTATAAAGCCGAAACTGCTCGGTACCTTGGTGTAATAACATTTCTGTTCCATGAATAATGGTTGCGCCCTGTTCCTTCGCATCTTTCAAAAGCTGTGTTTCAAACGGGGAATACACCGCATCAAATACTAAGTGATGTTCGTCAATTGCAGATTTTGGCAAAGGAGAGATCCCTTCATTCTTCCCCATCCCCATTGTTGTCGCGTTCATAATAATGTCATAACCCTCCATTTCTTCTGGAACTTGATCCAATGATCGAACCTCAACTTTTGAATCAAGCTCGCGTGCTAGAATCTCAGCCTTCTCAATCGTTCGATTGAAGATCGTAAGTCTCGCCCCTTTTTCTACCATGCCAAAGCCACACGCACGTGCGGCACCCCCTGCTCCAATGAGTGCAACTTTTTTATCCTTCAATGATCCATACTTTTCAAGTGGAATAACTGCTCCCTGCCAATCAGTATTATAACCAATCAACATTCCGTCATTATTAACCACGGTATTTACTGCACCAATTTTTTGTGCAATTGGATCTATTTCATCCAAGTATTGCATCACTTCTATCTTATGGGGAACAGTACAGGTTAGCCCGCGAAAACCCATAACACGCATTGCGGTAACAACACTTTTGATATTTTCGACACGAACACGTGATGCAACAAACACAAACTCATGATCTATTCCTAATTCAACATAAGCGGCATTGTGCATTGCAGGAGAAAGAGAATGTTCGACTGGGTCACCAATAATAATACAGAGTTTTGTTTTTCCCGTTATATTCATAGCGACATGTATCTAATAATTTCAGTTACAATGATTGAGATTTCTTTGTTGTCTGTTGATATAACTATATCTGAAACATTTTTATAGATTGGTAATCGAGACAAGTAGAGTATATGTGCTTTTTCCGGATTGGTAAATAAAGGACGCGGTCTTCGATGATTTTTAACTCGTTTTTTTATTTCATTGAATGACGTATGCAAGTATATGATTTTTCCACCATTTTGTTTTAAATACTCAATGTTTATTGAATTTACAATTACTCCTCCACCGGTTGCTACGATGATTTCTCTCATACTTCCAACCTCCATAGCCACTTCTGTTTCCAACTCACGAAATCTATTCTCTCCAAATTTTTCAAATATTTCTGGCGTTCTCATCTGAGCTTTTTGTTCTATCATATCGTCCATATCAATAACAGCATGACCAAGTCGTTTTCCCAACTCTTGAGAAATGGTTGACTTGCCCGAACCCATGAAACCAATGAGCACAATATTCATGATGTGTGTTTAATTGATATTCCTACTTCTCGTAAACTATTCCAAAACTCAGGAAACGTTTTTTTGACTACCTCTGGATTGTTGATTTTCATACCATTCAGTTTTGCTCCCGCAACAGCAAAGCTCATCGCCATACGATGATCATTATACGTTTCGATTGTTGCAGGTTTTGGATTCCCTCCATGAATAATGAGCGTATCCTCATCTGGCGATTCAGTTTTGATATTCATTTTTGCAAGTTCTTTTTGAACTGCTTTCACTCGCTCTGTTTCTTTCACGCGCAATGATCGTACACCGGTCAATACCGTCTTTCCTGGTGCAAACGCTGCTAATACTGCAAGAGTCTGTGCTTGATCGGGACATAACTCCATATCAACTTCAACGGGCTTTACCCCATGACCAGTAACAATTACTTCATTCGAAAAATATGAAACTTCATTTCCCATGGAACATAGAATGTCAAAAAAGACCTTATCTCCTTGCCGAGTATTTTTTTTCAAATTTTTCAACGTAATTTTTGAGTGTGTCAATGCCGCAATTGCCGCAAAATAGCATCCCGCTGAATAGTCACCCTCAACCATATACTCTTCAAGAGAATACTCTTGATTCGGGTAAATATTGTATGAGTGATACTCATCATTTATTACATTCACACCCCATACTTTCATCATGTCTATCGTAAGATCAATATACGATCTTGAAATTTGCTGCGTAGAAAGGCGAAGTTCCAATCCTCCAATTGCAGGTCCAATCATGAGGAGTGCAGAAACATACTGACTGCTAACGTCTGCTTTCATATCAATTGATCCATTTTTTAGTGATTTTGAATTGATCTGTATCGGCGGGTACCCATCAATATCTTCATACTGTATATCTGCTCCTAAAATGCAAAGTGCATCAACAAGATCTCCAATCGGTCTCTTAATAAGGCTTGAACTTCCAAAAATGCGTTTTTTTCCAGAAACAAGACTGCACAATGCGGTAATAAATCGAATGGTAGTACCTGAGTGGTGAGCATCGATATCAAACGTATTTTCTTTGACATCCTGTGTATTTCCGATGACATGAATACTATCTTTACAATGAATGGTTTTGATTCCCAAAGTGTTTAATCCTTCAACCATTGCTTCCGTATCTTCACTCCACAATGGGTTATGAATAATTACGGGATTTTTTGTTAAAGCACCCATTATAAGTGCGCGATTTGTGACACTTTTTGAACCTGGAATTTGGATAATAGATTCAATCGGCTTCTGCAATGGATTAAGTGCAAAGGTATTCATAAAGCTAGGTAAGAATATAATCAATTCCTTCTCGAACAAATTTCTCACCAATTTCAATATTAAAATCGGCTTCACCAATTCTTGATAGGAGAGTCCATTTTATTTTTCCCCCCCTATTTTTTTTATCAGTGATGAGCATATCAAATACTGAATCTATTGAGTTTGTTCCTTTGAATCTGACGGGCAGTCCTACTTGAGAAATCGCATCTTCAATCTTTTTAAATTCGCTCTCTTTGATCATGCCAAGTTTCTCAGAAATTTTTGCTTCCGCAATCATGCCAATTGACACCGCTTCTCCGTGAAACAATGGTTCATCTGTATTCATGCTCAAGGATTCAACAACATGACCGATAGTATGACCAAAGTTCAGGAGTTTCCGCGGACCAATCTCGTATTCATCCTCTTGCACTAATTCTGCCTTAATCTCCACAGATCGTGAGATAATCCCAATCAATTCATCGGTGCTCATATCAAGAGGGAATTTTCGCGATGCTTCATAAAAATACTCGCGGTCAGCGATCAGCCCATGCTTCAAGACCTCAGCATAACCCTGAAGAAACGCGCGATTAGGCAATGTCTTCAGTGTGTCAACGTCAATAAGAACTGATTTTGGTTGCCGAAATGCACCAATGTAATTTTTGAGATGACCCAAATTTATTCCGGTTTTCCCGCCAACACTTGCATCAACCATTCCTTCGAGGGTCGTTGGAATTGAGATATAATCAACTCCGCGAAGATACGTTGCCGCTACAAATCCCGCCATATCAGTGACTACGCCACCACCAAGAGCAATAACTAATACGCTTCTATCAAGTTTTTTATCTGCCATATCTTGCCACATCTTTTCAACGGTTTGAAGTTGCTTGCTCTTTTCCCCTGCCTCAAAAACATACGTATGAACGGTTTTTTCGATATTTTCTTGCAATGACTTTTTTACCATGGGGACATAAATATCAGAGACATTTGAATCAGAGATTACATAAAAGATGTTGTATTTTTTCACCTCAATATAATCAAAAATAGAATGCAATAATCCAGAATCAATGAACACCGTGTACGTTTGCGGTGGATGTGAAACCACGATATCAATATCTTTCATATTATTTAGTATAGAACGTTCCACGCTTATACGCACCAACTATCCGGTAACGGTGCGTAATATTTTTTAATATATTTTCGAATGTCACTGTGCTTCCTTCTGGAATCTCGACATCAATCCAAAATTGATACTCCCAATCTGAGCCCGGTACCGGTCGAGATTCGATACGAGTCAAATTTCCCTGAGCATCGGCAATTTTTTGAAGCACATTGACGAGACTTCCTGGTTCATGCTTTACGGTAAAAATGACCGTTAATTTATTAGCATGGTTAATAGTACTATTTTGAGTTCTTGAAACAAACACCCATCGCGTCATATTATTTTGATGATTTGCAATATTTTCTTGAATGATTTCTAGATCATGTTTAACTGATTGCAAACTTGCTATTGCAGCAATGTTTTTGTCATTTTTATCAGCAATCAATTTAACAGCCGCAGTAGTACTTTCAATTGGTCGCGCGATAAATGAATGTTTTTGGATAAATTCTGTGCATTGTGCGAGTGCCTGGGCGTGAGAGTACACCTCTTTCACATCTTCAATTTTGATTCCTTTTGGACCAATTAAGTGAAGTCGAATATTCATTGTTGCCTCGCCAATAATAAAAAGCTTGGTATTAAAAATCATGTCAACATTGGCATGAACTGAACTGCTTGATGAATTTTCAATACCCAGAATTCCAATTGAGTCCTTGTTTTTCAATACCGCATCTCCCACATGCTCAAAGCTCGATACCGAGATACGTTTCTGATCTGAAAACTCTTTTGTTGCCAATATCTCACTATATGACCCCGTTGGACCAAGATAATAAATATTCATGATTTCAAGTAATTCGTAACTGATTTGTATGCGCTGTTAAATTTTTTAAATTCCTCTTGAGCATACGGATTGTAGTGATATATGTCTTCAAAAAGCTCCATAGAGTCATTGTTCAAAACTTCCATCATATCAAACATTCTCGATGCAGATTCTGTATCAATCATACTTCTCTTAATATCAAGTCGATGAAGGACACCACCAAGTAAGTGGGACAAAAATTGAAATTGTGCTGCCTTTCGATCATGCGCTTCAGGTGACATTTCGATAACTTTGAGTATCGCCTTGAAGGCTTCGTAAATCGGAGCGTAATTCATTTTATTAATTTGCAGAGGATACATGACTATGGTGAGCTTTGATAAATCTTGATTCACTTTTGCAAATGAAGATGATCCAAACATTGGATGTGTGGAGATGATTGAAGTATGTTTTGGCAAAAACTTCTTCATCCAACGTGCGGGAAACACATTCACAGAACATACATCCAAAACAATTGATTCTTTTTGAATGTGATCTGCGATTTTTGATAATACTTCTGGAAGTGATCGTATTGGAACTGCGGGAATAATCAAATCAGACGATACAACTTGTTTAAATGGCATAACGCGTTTATCATGATGACTCCGTGATGAAATCCGAATTTCTGCATTTGGAAACACAACCGGAAGTACCTGATCTGCAAAAAATGACCCAAATCTTCCATATCCGATGATGCCGATTGATGAAACAGTATTATTCATGTTTCTTTTCAATTTCCAACGAATGTTTATGGATACTATGCCATATTTGTTTGATCAAAACATCAGGTAAGCCAAGCACTGTTCCCGCCTCTAATCGATCCTTTAAAAGAGCCCGCCACCTCTTCTCGTCAAATGGAGCAATGCCCTGACCTTTTTTAATCAATCCGATTTTCGCGACATAACGCATTCGTTGTACAAGGAGATCAATAATTGCATGATCGATCGAATCAATCTGTTTTCTGTATTTATTTAATTCATCCATATCATGGGTATATTTATAATTTCGTTAATTATTACTCTAAAGTAATGCGTTCGGTGGAATCAGGTGAATCCGATTTTCTTGGTGGCATAAGATCTCGAAAAGTTGACAAAACTGATACTAATCCACTCAACTCTTTTACGGTGATGTGTTGATCAGTATCTGTTTTTGAGGTGCCAACTTCAATGAGTACGCCATCATAGAGAAAATCACTACCACTTATTTTCATACGCATTGCCTCGGTTACTGCACCAACAATATGTGATCGTAATTTTGGGCCGTAGGAATGACTTGGATCAAAGAACATTTTTGATCTGGGCGTTGCACTTTTTACGCGTCGTGCAATATTATGGACAACTGCATTTCGAAAATCTCCTTTTCCTGGAACATCAACCCCACGATGAATGAGAACAATGTCATGCTCGAGATCACCAACGTATTTTGCAAGTCCTGACCAGGTTTTTTCCATTGTCGTCTTGCCTTTATAATCCAAATGATCTGCAGATTGAAGATGATCACCAATCCATTTTCCATTTTTTATTCCCACATGCCATCCATTTCTGCGTGCAAATACTGCAGTTTGTGCAATGTGCCATCCCAGTTGATTAACCGAAGGATTCCATGGCAAAAACATTCCACTGGGGAGTCTCTTCTCAAAAGAAGGAAGTTGGATAATTGGATTCATTATTTCAGTTGCAATAAGCATTCCGGTGCGTTTCATTATTTTTTCAGAAAGAATTGCGCTGGGAATTATTTGCATATCTGCAATTGTCCCCCCTTCCATCAATATTTGAATGTTGTTTTGATAGATCGCATAATCAATTCCCATGCCTTCCCCTGAAGAATCAAGATCACTTCTTGATTTCAGACCCACGATCCGAGTTCCCGCTACAGCCTTCTGTTTTTTCCCTGTCCGATTTACTACTGAAATTTCAGCAATCTCAAGAATTTCCGGTATATTTTCATTATCAACTGAACATGGCCCAGCAATGATCGTGAGTTTTGGATTATTCATAGTTTAAATTAATTGACTCGTCCCAAAAAAAAGCCCGCCTATTCTGGCGGGTGGGTTTCCGTTGTTTCGTTGTTTTAGTCACAACTTCCCACGCCGCTTGAAGCGGTAAAGTAAAAATATCGTCCAAAGGACGATCGTCCTGTGGACGAAAAGAAAAAACTGTGGGTAATTGCTTTAGACATACGATACATTTTAGCAAATATGGGCCAGTTGTCAAATAAAGGCACATGAAATATATCAAAGAAGAAGGATTACTCCCAGACCCAAAATCATCATTCCAACTCCAGCAAACACATAGGGAACAATATTAAGTCCACTGACCGGAGGTGGCGGAGTGATTGTTGGTTCGTCAATAATTCCTGTTTCCTCTGGTGTTGGCGTCGTAACCATCACGGTAACTGATGGGTTAATCGAAGGGGTTAATGTGCCAGAAGGTGTAGCCTCGACTGAATCTCCGAGCACCTGCTCTCCACTTTTTATCAGGGTAAATCGGCGACTGAGCTGTACCACTTTTCCCGTCTTATCTTTGGTCGTGGCAGTTAGCGTATACGTTCCTGGTGAAATTTTTTTATTGACCGGAACATCCCATTCTCCCTGCTGATTCACCTGAACACGTATAGAAAATACTGGTTGAGCGTTAATATTAACCCTGACATATTCGCCAGGAATTCCATATCCTTTGATGAGCGGAGTAGTTCCGGGAACCACCGCATTTTGCTTTGGATACCGAATCGTAACTTGAGCACTCGTTATATTCGAATTGGATGATATCTTGGAATCTTGAACAGCAAGAACATCCGAATCAGAAATAAATGAATAGTTATTTCCGAGAACAATTGATTCCGGTAAGGGTCTTGAGCGCTCAAAGGTACTCCGAACCATTGATCGTTGGGTATCATTGAAAAGTTGAAGCGTTATGGGATCATTTTCACCAATATTTACCGCGTTTGATGAATCTTTATTTATTAAGTACTGTAAGGGGATGAGCCACTCACCGGTTGAACCACTTACTGCAATGAGCGGGTGAGCATTCCCCACAATAAGCATGGCAAGAATTTTGTCCGCAGGTTCATTGTTTGAATAGTAAACTGATCCGTACATCGGAGAAAAAATGGTAGCTTGCGCCGAATCCTCAAGAGTATCTGCACTAAAGGTATCAGTTCCTTCTGATTGAATTACCTCATTGTTACTAATAATTTTATAGTAATACTTTGCTGAAGGATCAAGGTTGCGAAATATGGCAAAATGGTAAATTCTCTGTTCCTTTTCTCCGTCTGAATCTCTCTCATCAAATGCGATCGAGTCAAGGTTATTGGGGTTTTTCCCGTACAATAGCCATCCTTCATCTGCGGTGTCAACTTCCCAAAATACCCCAAATTGTTTTGGTGACATATTTACAATTTGATGATCAAGAAGTGCACGCTTGGATGCGCGTGTGGGTGCAGAATCCTGTGTAAAGAGAAACAAACCTAGTGCAATAACAATTACACCTGCAACACTCGAGAGCATTTTAACGGCATTAAAACGAGATTTCGTATATAAATCTGAATACATTATGGTTGCTTCTGCTTTAATATTTCTAATATGTCTGTATTTACATTATAGTCGAGAGAATATGATTCGATCTGAGTATCTGTTGGCGTTTCTTCTTTTATTGCTTTTAATTCCAACATCACCCATGCTACTACCGTGAGAAATATAGTGATCGCAATGATGAGGAGATCTTTTTGTTTCATAAGTAATATGTCCGAACTAAAAGATTAATTACCATATTTTCATTTGTACTATCTGTTGAAAGACTAATCGAGTCATACGTTTTCAAACGTCTTTGATCAATTAGGTGATTAAGAAATTGAGTAATTTGCGAAATTGATGCTGTGCCTTCAATGGTAATGGTAAATGACAACAAATCTGGTTGTTTCGAAGAGCTTCCTGCTTCATTCCCTGCACCTGCGCTATTTTCACTCATACCATCTCCTGTTATCGCTTCAACATCAATAGCATTAGCTACATCTTCGCCAATATTTTCAATAGTTCCCCCCATATTTGATCCTGGATCTGATCCAGAATTTCCTTTCAAATCTATACTTTCAATGGTCAGAGATTTCACGATAAGACCTGAGTCTGATGCAGTTTTTGAGATTTCATCAACTACTTTTGCAAGCTCTGGGGTTGATGGAACTGCCTCATCAAGTACTGATAAGCTATCGCGATATTCTTCCATCAATGATTGATAATTTACGATCTGAAGAATTACCTCTTCTGATTTTTTATTTTGGAGACGAAGACCCTGAAGTTCTTTTTGCAAACGAAAGGCTGTTGATAAATTTGGTTGAATGGCAAAAATTATAAAAAATGAAAACGCCAAAAAAAAGAAGATATGATACGAATAGTTTTGTATTTTTTTGTCTTTGAGCAATTCAAGAAGTTTTTCTTTATTCATATTACAAAGTAAACTCAGAAAGGTTCATATTGAAAATAAATCCCTCTTCACTTTTTTCAATATTGCTTAAATCTATTTTTTTAAATCTCTTTTCTGTTTGAAGATCATCATACAGCGTTTTTACTGGATCGATCAATTCTGAAACCCCTTGAAGAACAACGCCGTCACCGGAGAGTTGAAAACTTGAAAGTCGAATTTCTTGGGGAAGCTTATTGGAGATATAATTATATTCTGACTGAAATGACTCTTGTTTATCAAGAAGTATCGTTACTTGTTTCATTTTTGCATCAACTTCTTGCACGCGACTCAACAAATCTTTCGTTGCTACGATAATAGACTGTTTCTGATCAGCCTTTTCTTGTAGATCGACAATGTCTTGATCTACTTTAAATCGGAAAAAAAAGACACAAATCGCGACAAACTGAGTTATGACCAATATGTATCGAAGGTAATGAAAGGCAAAATAAATGATCTTATCTGTCCTATTTTTCTCAGGTGCTGGAAACAAATTGATCAAGTATTTCATGATGTTTTCTTCATCAATCTACTAACATTTTGCTTAAGTCTACTTGCTTTATTACCGTGAATCACATTTCTTTTTGCCGCCTTGTCAATGAGAGAGTACGCATTTGAAACAAACTCATTTTTCTTTGTTTTTACTCCTTTTCTTGCGGTACGAATAACATCATCAACTTTCTTCATATACGTTGCATTCTCCTCAGTTCGGCGCACGTCCTGTTTCATTTGTTTTATTGCTGATTTTATATTTGGCATATTTTTTTGTTCTTGTCACCTCCTTTCATTGTACTAGAATCCCCACCATAAAGTGAAGACCTAAAACTATTAATGTAAGAACCTATTATATAGGGAAAGCTCTATAGATCAAATGATGTTTCGAGGAGTCGTTCACCATAACTTCCGGAAAACTTGAATACACCATTTATCGGTCCGTTGATTTCATGATACCGACACACACCTGAAGAACAGGTGCCAAAAGTGACTTCCTCTTCGGCATTTGAAGATCCATTGACTTCAATTTTTCCAAAAACCCCTTCAATGCTTCCACTTTTGGTTTCATACGATAGTTCATACTCTATCTCCTTGGTACCTGCTGGGATGCCAGACAGTCTGATAGTAGCCTCTGTATTCCCTTCTATACTTGCTTTTACCGATGAATCTACTGTCGGGATTACCTCCGTAGGCTTTTCAAAAACAGAATCCTTTTTTTCTGCACTTTGACCTGATGGTTTTACCTTCATATAGAAATAAAGGCCAACTACAATCAGCACAAAGATAATGACGCCAAAAATAATATATTGTTGTTGAGGTTGTTTCATGGTAATTACTTTCAAATAATTAATAATGCTTTTGTGCTATATATTTTTCATGATGTGCGAAATGAGTTCGGTTGATGCAATCCGCGTCTGTTTCATGGTGTCTCGATCGCGAATGGTTACAGTATGCTCAACAAGCGATTCATAGTCAATAGTTACACAAAATGGCGTCCCCGCTTCATCTTGATATTTATATCGCTTTCCAATATTTCCTCGGTCATCCCAGTATGTATGAAAGTGATTACTGAGTAATTCAAAAACTTTTTCAGCTTCAGAGACAAGCTCTGGTTTATTTGAAACGAGTGGGAAAACAGCAACGGAATATGGCGCGATTGCAGGATTTATTTGTAACATTACCCGTTCCGCTTCTTCACGATATGCGTCGCACAGTACCATGAACATTAATCGATTAATCCCAACCGCAGGTTCAATAACATGAGGAATAAATTTCTTTTGAGTGTGAGGGTCGGTATATTGCAGATCTGTTCCAGAATACTTCATCTGTTGTTTTAAGTCGTAATCTGTTCGATAAGCGACTCCCCACAACTCTTTCCATCCAAAGGGAAATCGGTAATCAAGATCGTAGGTATCCTTACTATAATGACTGCGTTCAGCATCAGTATGTCTTCTCCATCGAAGATTTTTTTCATTTATGCCAAGATCCTCGACAACAAACTTCCACATAGCATCCTGCCACATTTTTAACATTTCTTTTGGATCTTCTTTTTCAGGATCAAAAAAATACTCTATCTCTCCTTGCTCAAACTCAAAGGTACGAAAAATATACTGTCCGAGCGTGATTTCATTGCGAAAACTTTTCCCGATTTGGCCTATCCCAAAGGGAAGCTTCACGCGGGTGCTATCCAGTACATTTTTGAAGTTAGTAAAAATACCTTGAGCCGTTTCACCACGAAGATATACGGTATCCTTTTCTCCTTCGAGCGATCCCAAATGTGTTTTCATCAGAAGATCAAATTGTTTCGTTTCTGATACGGGATTTCCTTCTGGACTCATAAGTTTGTTTTTTTTGATGAATACCGATAACTCATCAACTTTCATATTTTCTACAACAAGGTTTTTAAACTCATCTTTTCCCTTCAGCCACGCTTCCACCAAATGGTCGGCGCGATATCTTTTATGAGTCACGGTATCTTCGACAACTGCATCTGCAAAACTTCCCACATGTCCTGATGCTTCCCACGTTTTGGGATGAAGAATAATCTGAGAGTCAAGGCCAACCATGTCTTTTCGCGTTCGAATAAAGCGTTTCCACCAGAGCTCTTTAATATTCCTCAGGAGCTCAACACCAAGCGGACCATAATCATATCCATTTGCAAGACCGCCATAAATATCAGAGGTGGGGAAAATGAATCCACGTCGTTTTGTCAGTGAGACGATTTTGTCCATAAGTATATCAATGAGATAGTAACGCCTTAATTGCACTTCTCTATGCTGCAAGGCAATAAATTACATTATAACACGTGACGTGGAAGTCTTTTTTCCATATGATTTTCGGCAGTCAGAATAAGCTCCGAAAGGGACAGATTGCGATCTACGTACCCAAGAATTTCAAGTAATTTTTGAATATTTATTTTCAACACATCGTCATGATCGGTTTTTTTACTCAACTGCACAAAGAATTGTTGAATTCTCTCAAAAACTTCCTGGTCTTCTTGTGCTTCCGGCATCAGTCCGTCAATGATCGAGAGAAATAGATAAATAAGATCAATATATTTTTCAGTCCGCAATGAGAGAAATCCTGAAATAAGCTCAGATGATTGGAGATAATACATTTCTTTTGACTCCCGAATTTGTGCCCTGATGAGGTTTCCTGTTTGGATATGTGCCGCTCGCTTTGAAGTAATTTTCCTCACGCCTTTGACCATTAAAATCATTTTGCCATTCTCTTTTGTAAAAACCGTTACTATTACATCTTTTTCCAATAGATTTCTTCGTTTCAGAACAAACCCACTTATTTTTTGTAGCCTGTTCATAGTATATTTCTTCAGGCAACAATGACTACTCCAATACCGTATCTTCGGTAAATAATGCTGAAGATTGCTTTTTGCCATCAATTTCTACGGTGAGTGTCTGTTTTTCCACACCTGGTTGTTTTTGAATATACAACTTGTACCCATCTTTTTGAATTGAACTTGGTAGTTCGTACTTTATCTTTACGGTAGCCGCTCCTTTTGGATCAACCGTCATGAAGCCTTCAAATACTGTCTTATCAAGTTCGTCATATGTTTTCGTATCGGTTTTTGATCCTTGGAAAGATACGAGTTTAGAATCTTTTGGCACATAAAAACGTATCCAGTTTCGAAGCGTTGCATTGAGGCATAATCCCCCTCGTTCAAGATTACAATCCGATGCTGGATGTGGATTTTTGAATTTCATGGTGACTTCACGTATCACTTTTGCTCCTTCAAATGTTGTCGTTGAGATCAATTCCTCGTCAATAAACAAATTGGACTTTGCGCCAGCAAAATTGACATTATTGACATGAAGATAATCGCCTTCAACATCAATAATTCGACCAGCATAATTCATTCTTTCAACTGCATTTTGAGCATCTTTATCGGTAAAATTGAGCAAAATATGTTTTTCATCGAGATTTTGAAACATAGTCTGTGCAAGTTGCCCCCAATATTTTGATGGCGAAAATCCTACTGCTTTATAAAAGAGCTCAAGCATCAGATTGCCCAATATTCTTTTTCTATCTACCTTTACATAATTCACCGGACGATCTACGATATCAAACAGTGAGTAAATAACTTGTGGACAATCGCATCTCGCATCAGTTTCTGCAGAAAAATTGAGACCATTTACCTGAGTGTCTCCAAAGATTCTCAACATATCTACGAGTACTTTTGAGTCCATAGCGATGATTCCGTCATAATCAACTTTTCTTCCTGATTTTTGATAGAGAGAATCAAAAAGCTTGACTGATTTGACAAAGTCTGGAGAAATGTTTGAATCTCGAAGATAGAATTTAGTGACATTTTTATGATATTCAAGGATCTCTTTTGGCGCTGCAGGATGTACCGCAATGGAATTATCAAGATCGTATATATCGCTTGAATCTTTGATAGAAATTTTTCCTTTGTTAATGTTGAATACCGCAAAGAAAGTGTAAAATCCTCCGGTCGCTCGTCGTTCTGCAGTATTTTGAAAAAGAATTAAGTAGTTTTTTTCGTCCTCAGCACCTAGTATCTGAGGTAATTGTTTGAGCAATGGTTTTGCATCTACAAATAAAGATGCCATACCCTGAAATTGGTCTTTACCTTGAATGATTTGAGCACGAACTTCGGTATCTCCAATTTTTTCTGGATACCGATCGGGGTCTATTTGCTCTATGCGCTTCTCGGCTTCTTCAATATTATTGGCTACAGAATCGATACTTTCAAGCATCTTGTCAAGGGTTAAGACAGCGGTTTGAAGTCGTTCTTCTGCACTTTTGTCATAAAAATTCTGCTCACCTTGCTTGAATCCAATCAGATCCGCATATGGATAGATTGCTTTTACCGATTCGTCTGCAGCTTTGATGACGTATCCCCCCGCTTCAACGCCATTTTTAAAATCTGCAACATAGGGAATAAAGGTCGCCCAATAAACCGATTCTGATTCTTTTTCAAACGCTGCATATTTTTCGACCAAGGTATTTATTCGTGCATCAATGAGGTCAATATCATTGAGTTTGATATCGGCTTGAAGTTTTTTTGCTTCATCGGCAACTTCCATTCCCTTTGCTTTGATCTTCATTGCAGGTGCATAAGCGAAAATATACCCAAGCACGGCAAGAATAACGATGAGACTCGCAAAAACGCCGCCAGCAATAAGCCACGGCTTTTTATTGAAATTAAATTGAAACTTTTTCATGGATTTGTTTTCATTACTATCTTTTGGATTTATTGGTCGCAATATATTTTTCATATCTTTTTGTCAAAATAAAAACCTTCTCATTAAATAAATTTCAGAGAATATGTTAATTGTAATTGGTCTGTCTCAAATTTCAATCTAAGATCATACCGCTCCCTTTCCGGTCAGCATGATGAGGGGTGTTTTTGCGATGATGATGAGATCATTTATCAATGAAATTTGTTCGACATATCTTGCATCGATCACGATCCTCTCATCGAAATTTATTTCAGATCTACCCGATACTTGCCAAAGACCGGTAATTCCCGGCTTGACCGAAAGCACCTTGGTAACAAGCTTTTTTGCATGAGGATATTCTTCTTGCTGATTTTCCAGCTCATCGGGATAATATGCGCGCGGCCCAACCAAACTCATATCGCCGTTTAAAACATTTAATATTTGTGGAAGTTCATCAAGAGAGTGCTTTCTAATAAACTTTCCAATGGGAGTAATGCGTGGATCATTTTGCAATTTATAACTTCCTTTTTTATATTCTTGATAAAGTTCCTTTAATCTTGGGTCAGTTCGCAGAAGTTCGTGCGCATTTTGCACCATTGAACGAAATTTATACATCTTAAATCTTCCCCCATGTTGACCTATTCGTTCGGGCACATCAGCAAATATGGGACCTTTTGAAGATATTCGTATAAATATGGCGATCACAATGGCCGGAACGCCAAAAATTACGACCAGAACAAGAGAAAGGATCACGTCTATCACGCGCTTGGTAAAGCGCTGATATGTCGAGCCAAATATCAAAGAAGTTCTTTCTTGCATGTGGTTTGATAATAATTTTAGGTTAGTTTTTCATTTTCGGTACCTTGAAATCCTTCAACAATTTTTTTTATCTGTTGGACTGCTGATTTACGTGCAACAAGAAGCACATCTTCGGTATTTACTACCAAAAGATCATCAAGCTCTACGCCAACAATCATTTTTTTGTCATCATAATTGTATACCAAACTATCTTGTGAATTTTCAAGAAGCACGCGCCCTTTCGTAATATTATCTTCTCTATGGTGTTCTAATGCTTCTTTTAATGCTTCCCACGCACCAACATCACTCCATCCGATATCCTCATCCACCACAAATGCCGATTTGGTATCGATTTTCTCAAGTACCGCATTGTCAAAACTGACTTCTGGCATTTCTTTATAGTATTTTTTCAAATTCTTCTTAAATTCTGTGGATGATTTTGATGCAATAATTTTTTCTGCTGTTTCATATATCTCAGAAGAGTGTTTTTTGAATAAAGAGTAAATGTACTGAGGAGTTGATACAAAATATCCCAAGTTCCAACAATACTTCTTACTATGAAAAAATGTCTCTGCAGTTTTAGCATCTGGTCGATATTTAAATGCAGCAAATGAACTAAGGTCTGTATCTACTGTTTTTGCAACGTTGCTTCCAATCTGGATCCACCCAAGATTTTCAGAGGCAAAACGAGGCTTTTGACCGATAAAAACAATGCAATTTTCTTTTTTTGCAACGAATGTACCGACATCCATGATAATTTTTTTGAAAAGCTCAATTTTTTTTACCAAATGGTCGCTCCACAATATTATGACGGGTTCGTGGGGAAAACGCTTCGCAAGATACCCCATGATCAATCCTACTGCTGGACCAACATCGCGCTTGGCAGGCTCAGCAATAATATTTTCACGAGGAATAAATGGCAGTTGATCTTGAACCATATTCACATATTGCTCACCGGTTGAGATAAATATATCTTCAGCAGAAAATTCTGGCAAAAGCCGCTCTGCTGCAAGTTGTAACGTAGATTTATTGCCGACTACTTTTTCAAATTGTTTTGGTGATTTCTTTCGAGAAAGTGGCCACAAACGGGTTCCCACTCCACCGGCAAATATTACTGCTTTCATAAAAGCTCATCTGTAATGAGTAATTTAGTTTTTTTTATAAATAATTCTTTCGAAAATTTCTTCAAAAACGCTTGACTATCACCTAGATTGTACTTTCTACGCTCAAATTGTGCAACTGCATCTCCGAGAGATTGAGATGATTGTTGAGAAAAAAATAATCCCGTTTTTCCTTTTACAACGGTCTCTACAGCACCGCCTCTTTCATAAGCAATGACCGGACAACCAAAAAATTGGGCTTCAAGTGCCACATATCCAAAATCTTCCTCTTGTGGCATGATCAAGGCTTGGGCATCTGCGTAAAGCTGTCCTAACTCAGCATCAGTTGCATGCTGAATGAAATGAATATTTTCTCCGGCAATGATCTTCAGCTTCGAAAATTGCGTGCCGCTTCCAACGATAATCAATTGTTTTTTGGGGAATCTTCGAAAAGATTCAATCACAAGATCAACTTTTTTATACGGCTCAAGTCGTGATACTACGAGGAAATATTCTCCTTTGTCATCATGAACTTGCCTGCCCGCCGAATAGGAGGGTTTCAAGATCTTTTGAAATTTGAAATTTGAATTTTGAAATTTGAATTTCCCCCAATATTCATAATCAAATGGTGGATAAAGCACTTCTGACTCTCGATGGTAATAAACCTTGCATCGATCAGCAACTGCCTTCGAGATAGAGATTATCTTGTCCGGTCGTTTTGATGCGATAAAATCCCATTTTTTCAGATGATTAATAAACGGCCTTGCAATTAATTCTGCCATCTCAGCTTTCCCAATTGTCATTCCTGCCAAGGCGGGAATTTCTTTCATATAGTTTTTTTCCTGTGACCACAGCCACCTCGTTGGAGTAAGTAATATGCAGACATGTTTTGTCCCAGGATGTGTGATTACAGACTTTGCAAATGAAGAACTCACAGATATGACGAGATCATATCCTCTCAGATCAATATTCTCAAAAGCTGACGGGTATAAAGGAAGCGAAAGAATGCGATTTGTTTTGATATACGACGGAAGATTTTGAATGAATGAAGTATGAATCTTTTGAAGAATACTAACCCATGGCGCCGTCTCTCTATTCACATAACTCGTATACCACTGCGCTTCAGGAAACATCTCATGAAGCACGAGTAACATCCGCTCAACCCCACCCCACGAATCCATCCAATCATAAACGATTGCAATGCGTTTCTGTCTCATAAGAGTATTATAACGAACAAACAAGAGACAGCTTGAGATTCTACGACTTGCTGTTTATCACCGTCGAGCCCACACCAATATTCATTTCAAACAAACAGCTGATACTACATCGATGACTTTGCATAAATCTTCTTGATTTCATTGACTAATATCACATCTTATAGTATATTCACTCCATGATCGAACAACCATCCAGATTCTCTACAAGAATAAGCATCCCCGGTACTCCTGCCACAACCGGAAGAATCGCCCGCGCAATTCATGTAATTGAATCGCCAAGAGCCGGAGAGAATCTCATCATCCCCAAAGGTCTCACTGCACGCAGAGATGATGAGTATATTTATTACGATGTTATCAACACTGTTTTTTTTCAACAATGGTTTAGTGGTGCAGTGCTCGGCAGACATCCTCAAACAAATAAGCGGAAAGACGATCATTTTATGACCGTTCAATTGAATGATGCAGATCTAAACGGCAGAATGCTTCAAGAAATGGTGGGATACTCGAAGCTTGATATTTTTGTCGCTCAAAATAAACATAAAGCAGGAAGAAGAATCGATCATATCTTGGAAAACCCATCAGAAGAAAGTCGCACTATTCCTGAAGTTGTTGTAAATATCAAAGAACCCCCCATTCATATGGCTGCAGATATAGCGATACAGATGCTCGGTCATACGGGACAAGTGCAAGATCAACGAACTATTGGTGATTTCGTCTCGATCATGTCTCCATCTCTTCGGGAAATATTTACCGAAAGAGAGCTCATTGTCAACCTTATACGCGCAAGGTATCCACTTATAGAGCTTCTCAATCCCTCTGAGAATCATAGAGAAGTTGTAATAAATGCACTTGCAGACGAATTAGTCGATGCAGCTCTAGACAATTATGAAGAATAGCACTATTAATTGATTTGACTTGCTCAATGCAAATATTTATTTCTTCTTTTTATTTTGCTTTGGTTTTTTCTTTTCTTTTTTTTGAGCATTATTACCTTTTGCCATAGTCTTTAAAATTATTGATAATATTTTATATTACCATATATTTAGAAACGATTCTTTATATTAATCTTTCAAAAGTTGCTCCTTCTCTTCTTTATCCATATGTTTCACTTCATATTCGCGCTTTGAAGCCTCTGATCTACTTGCAAATTGTTCAGAATATACCAATTGAACCGGTCGGCGCACACGGGTATATTTTGCCCCTTTTTCTACTCCTTTCAGTTGACCATTGTGCTCCTTCACCCGCCGCTTAAGATCTGTCGTAATACCACTATAGAGAGAGTTATCTGAACATCGAAGCATGTAGAAAAAATAGAGCATGAGCGTAGATTAAATCAACGTATGATATAAATCAACCGTTTCTTGCGTCATCGTTTCAAAAGAATATTTTTCAAATAATTCAGATTTGATTTCTTTCGAAATAGAAATGGGGACTGCACCCATCTTCTCGATGAGGTCATTCACCTTTTCTGGATTAAATGAAATATAATTTCCTCCTAAAATTTCTTTGAAAACCGGTATGTCTGATGCAATAACGGGACAATTATAATAAGCAGCTTCAATAAGGGGAAGGCCAAAGCCTTCTGAAAGGGATGGATTTATCAAAGCGCGCGCATTATGGTAGTAATAAACGAGCTCCTCATTACCCGCGCAATGGTCAAACTGCATATTATTAATATTTTCTTTCTTCATCTTTTGCTTCAATTTATGAGCAAATATATTGTCCGGTCCGACAAGAATGAGATGAACAGGATTATTATTTTGTTGTGTTTTCGTGTTCAGAGAAAATAATTTAAATGCCTCAAGAAGACGGTCGACATTTTTGTGGGGATAAAAGTTACCAACATACAAAAAAAATGATTGAGGAGTTTTTTTTGACAAGCCTTCATTCGCTTGAGCCTTCATAAGTTCGACACTTACTCCTTCATAAATGGGTGCAATTTTATCTTCAACTTTTCGACCATAAATCTCAATTAACTGATTCTTGACCGCACCTGTCGGGGTAATAATTTTTTTTGCATTCTTCACTTGCTGAGAAAGCACAAATCGAAAAGCTAAATGCTTCATTTCAAACAATATCGGATTTAAAGTCGATGCTTTTCCTGTTTTGAATAGAATCGGCGTCACATCATGCACAGTAGCAATAAATGGGCGTTTGTAGAGCACGGGATAACTAAAGTAGGTGAAATGCATCAGATCGAGCCGATCATGCATAAGGGCCTGATAAAAGACCGTCTGTTCGCGTATCGTATGCCACGGTGCATCAACTCCACGAATGACAAATTGATCATTGGGAATATCAATCGCACGAACGTCCTTTGATAGGAGATACACGAAAAATTTTGTCGACTGCGGGTGCGATGCTGGTAAATAATTCAGAAGATTACGAAGATATGTCCCAACACCCGTTTGCGTGTAAAGCCTGGCGTCTATACCGATTTTTTTCATAGACTCGATTTTAATCGAATTAAAAAGAATACCAATTGGTCAATAATCCACAGATTTCTTCCTTCATAATGCTTTTTGTAGAAAATCCTCATTGAATCATAGAAATATCGTCTTGTTCGTTTTTGCGCTTGTTTATTTTTCAATCCACTTTGATATTTAAGATGAGTTACTGTTTCATTGGGATAATATATAATCTTCAATCCGTGAGCTTTTATTCGATATGATAGATCTAAATCTTCACCATACATAAAAAACATTTCATCAAATCCATTGAGTGAGTCAAGAACTTTTTTTGGAGAGAGATAAAAGGCACCACTGGGTGAATCAATCTCATGAATTTTTGATAGATCAAGATGAGTTAAGTGATATCCACCAAACAATTTTTGAAGTGATGGAATGTATCGAGTAATTTTTTCCATTTGAGAAAAATAGCAAAATGAGTTCCATACGGTTGGGAATCCACGATGTGATGCCGGGTCAATATCCTTCGATGGTAACTCAACACGAACGGTGAGCGCCCCAAGATTTTTTTTAGAATCTGCAAATTTCAATAGCGTATCCCAGTTTAGCTTTTCAATCAGTACATCTGAGTTTAGAAAGAGAATATACTCCCCGGAAGCATTGTGAAGTGCTTGATTATTCCCCTTTGGAAAACCTTCATTTTGCTGATTGAGTATTGAGCGAATTGAGATTTTTTTTGAAGAATTGTCCTTTTTAAACGCTACGATCATGTCTTGAGAACCATCTTCTGAAGCGTTGTCCACCACAATGATCTCACTCTGAAAAGAAGTCACCAACAACGATTTTACTAACTTCTCAAGACAAACACGCGTAATGTCTTTGGTGTTATACGATAAAATGATGACCGAAAGTTTTGGCATAACGTCTATTCATATAGTAACAAATTGTCTCTGTAAGATATACAGAAACTGCAATGAATATCTTGAAGTATTTATCGTTTTGGAGATTGCTTTTTGCGACGTGCTTTTCCACCTTTTCCGACCTTACGTCGTTCACGAACACGAGGATCACGAGTCAAAAGTCCTTCTTTTTTAAGAAGAGGTCTGTATTCTTCGTCAACAATGCATAATGCCCGTGAAATACCATGTACAACAGCGTCAAGTTGCCCACTTTTTCCACCACCACGAATAAGTATACTGATAGCAAAACGATCTACACTGTCCGTCAGCTCTAATGGTTTTATCAATGTTTGCTTCTCTGCTTCAGCAGGAAAGTATTCTTCTGAAAGCTTATCATTTATCAAAATAGCTCCTTGTTTTATTACTGTTTTACCAACGGTCACCGATTTATCTTTCTTTGAAACAATATAAAGTCGTACACGAGTAGTGGATTCTCTTCTTCTTCCAATCGCTTCGTAATAGGTGATATCTTTCTTTTTTTTTGGCATAGGTATGAATTATAGTAATATTATTCTGATTTAGTTTCTGAAACTTCAATTTTATCAGCGTATGGATGTTTCTCATCATCAAAAATAAATAATCGTGCTAGTCTTTGATCACGATGTTTATTTTTGGGAAGCATCCCTGAAACCGCACTTCTTATCACTTTTTCCGGACTTATTTTCATCAGTTCATCAAATGTTCGAACAGTTCTCCCTCCGGGAAAACCAGAATATGAATCATATTCCTTTTGAGAACCTTTATTTCCTGTTACTTTGATTTGAGCTGCATTTATCAAAACAATATTATCTCCTCCATCAAGATATGGAACATACGTTCGTTTATGCTTTCCTTGTAAGAGTGTGGTGATCTTTGACACCGTTCTACCAAGAATTGTATTCTGAGCATCAATTAAATGCCATTTTCTTACTATTTCTGCTCCTTTTATTGATCTGGTTGTTTCAGTAACTTTTGTCATGATTTCGGGTAATTATTTAGTTTTTGTAACTTTTTTTGGTGTTTTTACTTCTGTTTTTTTTGCTTCTGGTTTAATTTTCTTCTCTTCAACGGTTGCCGAACTAAGCTTGTCTTTTTTTGTTTGATTAGTTTTTTTACTTGATTTTTTATTCTCCCAGTCGATCACCACAGGATGAGCCCATTCAACGCGAGCCATCATTGCTCCGTCATTATCACGCTTCCCGAGTCGAACAATACGCACATATCCGCCGGAAATCTTTGCAATTGCTGGACCTATTTGATCAAACAGTACTTTTTGATATTTTTTTTCTGGAAAATATCGCAATAAATAATTTTTATTGGACTCCGAATATACCCGTGTTTTACTGACAATACGATCCATATACACCTTCAGTGCCTTTGCTCTCGTTATCGTCGTCTCAATGTGTGAAGAGCTTATGAAATTCTTCATCAATTTGCGCATCAGCATTGAGTTTGCGTCTATTCCTGATCCAAAAGTAAATTTATTTGATCTGTGTTGCATGTGTTTGTTTTATTTCAATTCAAGTTCCATCTTTTTAAGTTCATCATCGATAAGATCAATTGATTTCTTTCCAACTCCTTTGAGGTTGGTGAGCTCTTCTCGACCTCGTTCAAGCAAATTTGCGACCGTTTCAATATTTTCACGAAGCAACGCATTGATAACTCGAGATGGTAAATTTAATTCATCAATAATGGTTTCGTACACTTTTGAGCTTATCTGATTTTCAGATGCAGATTCTTCTCCACTATTTTCTTCAAATTCTTTTCCTTCAACGATTGTTGAAAAATGTTTTGAAAGGATTGTTGATGCAGTTTTTATTGATTCAGATGGACTGACACTTCCGTCAGTTGAAACTTCAAGAATCATTCGTTCAAAATCACTTTTTCGACCGACTCGAGCTGATTGTACAGCAAAACTTACCTTAGTTACTGGTGAGTATGATGAGTCAGTTGCAATATATCCCGTGATCAGTTCCTTGTCTTCGGAAGCCTGATATCCGTACCCTTTCTCAACAATGACTTCAAGATCAAGCTTACCTTTACTATCAGTGATTTCACCAAGATACAAATCACCATTTACTACTTCAATTTCACCTTCAAAATCCTTTGCGTATACTTTTGCTGGACCTTTCATAGAAATCTTCATAACAAAAGGTCCTTCTTCTGTCCCCTTAAATCGTACCTGCTTTAAATTGAGAACAATATCTAATACCGATTCTTTGACTCCCGTGATGGTGGTAAATAAATGAGCTGCGTCAGTAAATTTCACATATGCGATCGCATATCCCGGCAGGGATGACAATAACGTTCGGCGCAAGGCATTTCCCAAGCTGTGACCGAAACTGGTATTAAGCGGCTCATATGAAAATTTACCGTACGTTTTTGATTGGTTTTCATTTTTGACGGTAAACATTGGTTCTATCATAAAAAAAATTCAATTAGTAAATAATTAGCGAGAATAAAATTCAATAACTAACCGTAAATTCACCTGTTGTTCAATGAGTGAATTATCTGGTGTTTTAACAAGCGATCCTGAATCCTTTTTTAATTCAAGCCACTCAGGAATGACGATTTCATTTGTTTCACGAAATGCCTGTAAATACGGGATTTCTTTTGTTTTTGGCGACTTGAATGTCACCGTATCGTTATTTTTCAAAAGATATGACGGAATGTCCATATTCTTTCCATTTACCTGTGCGTGACCATGAGATACGAGCTGACGAGCGGCTGCACGAGTTGGTGCAAGTCCGAGACGATATACCACATTGTCAAGTCTTCGTTCTAAAAGCTCACTTAAATGGACAGCTGTATTACCTTCTTTTCGAGATGAAACCGTAAAATATTTTTTTAGTTTTGTTTCGGTGATTCCAAATATATATCGTAACTTCTGTTTTTCAGTTAGCTGCTTTGCGTGCTCTGAAACTTTTCTTCGATATCGTGCACCGTGTTGACCTGGCTTAATATTTATTTTTTTTAGAAGCGATGCATGCGACTTGCTCCCGGTGGTTTTCATTCCCAGGTCAGTTGCCTGTCTGCGTGCAATTTTATTCTTTGGTCCAGTATATCTCATGTATTACAATAATAATTCAATTAATTAAACTCTTCGAACTTTTGGTGGACGAACTCCATTATGGGGGATAGGAGTTTTGTCAACAATTTTTCCAACATCTAAATTTGCTGCTCGTATTGCTCGAAGGGCGGCCTCACGACCAGGTCCAATTCCTTTAATGTAAATATCTACTTTTCGAAGTCTATTTTGTTCGGTAGCTTTTGTGATCGCTGCCTGTGTTGTCACGGTTCCCGCATAGGGAGTGGATTTTCTTGTTCCGGTAAATCCATGCATTCCACACGAACTGAGCACAATAGTACTTCCTTTTTCATCAGTAACCGTCACTAATGTGTTATTGAATGTTGCTGTTACATAGATACGCCCCGATTCAACAATTCGTGGTGCTTTTTGTTTTGTTCGTGTTTGTTTTGGTGCCATATGCTTACTTATAATTTGATTTTATTAATTCTGTTCTGTTTTTGCCCATGCTTCTTTCGAAAGCGCTCCAACGGTACGTCTCTTTCCTCGTTTGGTTCGAGCATTTGATCGAGTTCGCTGACCACGTGACGGCAACCCAAGTGCATGTCTCATGCCGCGATATGATCCGATTTCACGAAGCCGTTTAATATTCTCACTTCGTTCTTCTCGAAGTGGCCCCTCAACTTTGTACTTATCATCAATAATGGTGATGAGTTTTTTTAATTGATCTTCAGTAATATCTTTTACTCGAGTACTTGCATCGATCTTAGTAAGCTTCAGAATATTTTCAGATCGAGTCCATCCAATGCCATAAACAAGAGTTAGGGCATAATCGATTCTTTTATTGTCGGGAAGAACTGCTCCTTTTAATCGCTGCATGATTATTTATTTAAATATAATTATAATTTCAATTATCCTTGTCGTTGTTTATGCTTTGGATTTCGTTTGCAAACAACAAACAAAACGCCTTTGCGCACAACATGAATGCATCCTTCACACATTTTTTTAACAGATGATTTTATATGCATATTATGATGATTTTCGATAAACAATTCGCCCGCGGTCAAGATCATACGGTGTCATTTCAACCTTAACTCGATCTCCCGGCAAAATCTTAATATAGTACTTTCTCATTTTTCCTGACAAATATCCAATAATTACCTTCTCTGATTCATCAAGATGAATCTTGAATAACGTATTTGGCAGGTTCTCGATTACCTCTCCTTCAAACGTCGTAATATTGTTTTTCATAGAAAGGTATATTCTATCATAAAACTACGCCAAAATGAAGGTTTCTTCTCCTTCAACCGCAATACTATGTTCAAAGCATGCAGATAAACTTCTATCTTTCGTAATTATTGACCACTCAACATTGGGTTCATATTTGATTTGGCCTGTCCCCATAGCATATATTATTTCAACAGCAATGGTTAGTCCCGGTTGTATCTTATATGTCTTTTCAACTGGTCGATCAAGATAATTAAACACATATGGATCTTCATGCAACTCTTTTCCAATTCCATGGCCCGTTAATTCCTTCAGAATATGATATCCCGCACCAGTCATTTCTCGCTCGATAAATCCAGAAATGGTACCCAAATATTCTCCAGCCTTCACTTTTTGAAGAGCCGCATCCAATGTGTCTTTTCCTTTTTGTAAAAATGCTTGTGTTTTACTGTCTCCTTCTTCTCCAACCACAAATGTCGTCGCATAATCAGTATGCAATTTCTGATGATATACGCCAATATCTACGGTCAACACATCTCCTTTTTTGAGTTTTTTTTGCGATGGTGGTGTGTGTACTGTCTGTTCATTTATTGGCAAACACGTCGTCCATCGATATCCCTTCACTTGTTGAAATGATGGCTCGGCTCCCCGTGCTCGGATCATTTTTTCAGCTGCCTGGTCAATCTCATTGGTGCTCATTCCTGGTTCTATTGTCGGAATCAGCGCCTCCACAACCTCCTGTAATATTTGACCCCCTTCTTTCATCCATTTAAGCTCTTGTTTGTTCTTGAGGTGTATCATCATAATTTAAGCAAAATATATTCGTCTATATACATCATCAAGCATATTGTACAAACCTTCTTTTGAAAAATTATTCTTTATGACAAAATCAGCAAATGCAATAGTCGGTCCTTTATTGAGATCCGTCAGTTCATGAATATCTCGCTCCTCTCCTACCGCAAGTTCAGTTCTATATGAACGCTTTGAAACTCTTTTATATCTAAGAGATTTGTTGGTAAATAATGCCAACAAATATATCTTGACTTCAGAAAAATGTTTTTTTAGATAGAGGAATTCTTCCCATGAATAGAGCCCTTCAATGACAACAGTATTATGTTTTTCTAATGTTTTTTCAATTTCCTCTTTGCTTAAAACAGCCATTGCCTCCATTCCAAATTTTTTTCGAAAATCTTTTCGAAGTTGATGATGTATTTCTTCAGTATGTTTTAATTTATTTTCATCAATATGGCTATTGATTACATTGCTAAATGAAATAATCGGTAAACCTATTTTTTTATAATGTTCTGCGGCTTCAGTCTTTCCCGATCCAGACATACCGACAATCGCAATAATCGACTTTCGTTTTTGTTCCCACGTTGCCAGATGATTTCGGACAAGTTGTTTTCCTAAGCTTTTGAAAATTTCCTTACTCACCTCTTCAATATTTTTTGTACCATCAACGGACACAATTTTCTTTTGGTCTGTGTAATATGCAATGACTGGCTCCGTATGTTTGTGGAAAAGTTCGATTCTCTTGATGACTGCTTTCACGGTATTGTCATTTCTGTTGTCATCTCGATATGCAATCCGCCACAAAGCTTCTTTGTCTGGGATTTCAATATAAACTACCTTATCGACATTGTTTATGAATTTTTTCGCTTGTGTTAACGTGCGGGGAAAACCATCAAGAATATACCCATTTTTGTACTCAGGACGGGAAAGATAACTATTGACAATTTTTATGGTCAGATCGTCTGGTATCAATAATCCCGATGACATTAAAACCTTTACTTGTTTTCCGAGCTTAGTCTTTTCTTTTGCAATGCTTCGAAAAATGTGCCCGGTTGAAAGATATGGAATCTTCAAATGTTTTGAGAGCAAATTTCCCTGCGTCGACTTTCCCGACCCCTGAATGCCAATGAGAACAAGTTTCATAAAGTATGGTTATTATTCTAACTTAATCAAGTTTTTTCTTTTCTTTGTGGTCTGTTTGTTTTTTGCATTTATTGCAAAATTTCCTGAGCTTCAAGGGTTCTTGCGTATTTATCTTACTTCTTACCGTTACGTAATTTTGCTGATTACACTCTTTACAAACAAGTCCCACTAATATTCTGTTTGATTTTGCCATATATATTACTCAATTGCTAATAAAATCCGAGTTTCAATTATACACCATGATTACTTATGTTTAAGACATGGTAAATCGATCATAGTTTTTCATCACGAGTTGTGCATCGATTGTTTTGAATGTCTCAAGAACAACTGACACAACGATGAGAATCCCCGTTCCACCGATCACCAGATTGTCTAGGCCTGTAAAGCCAGATACAATTGCCGGAAGAATCGCAATTGATCCTAAAAACAACGCGCCAAATGTGGTTATTTTATATACAACGTTCTGCAAATATTTTTTCGTTGCTGATCCCGGACGAATACCCGGCACAAATCCTCCATTTTTTTGGATATCCTCAGATATTTTTTGTGGATTAAACACAATGACGGTATAGAAAAAGGTAAACGCTACAACAAGCACAAAATAGATAAAGTTATACAAAAATCCCGAAGGTTGGAACGATTCAGCTAAAAATCGTCCGGTTCCGGCAAGAAAATCATTTGGTGCATACTGCAAGAAGTTTCCAATTATCTGCGGAAACAATACGAACGATACCGCAAAAATTATGGGAATTACACCTGCCTGATTTAATTTTAATGGTAAATAGTTATTTGCTGCCTGATACATGCGATTTCCTTTTATTCTCCGTGCATAGTACACTGGTATTCTTCGTACTGCTTCATTGATAAATACAACTGATGCAATAACAAGAATTGAAATTGCCATAAAGATGATAATATTGAGCGCAACTTCAGGGTTGAATGTAGTGATAGTTCGTCCAAGAATAATGGGGATACGACCAACAATACCAGCAAATATCAAGATCGAAATACCATTTCCAATTCCAAATTCACTAATAAGTTCTCCAAACCAAACCAGAATAAATGTTCCTGCAAGAAGGGTGAGAACAAATGAGAAGAACTCAATCGGTCCAAGAGTATCGATAATATTTTGATTCCTCAAAAGGACATATATGCCAACTGCTTGAATCAAGGTAAGTGGAATCGTCAAAAAACGAGTGTATTGGTTTATCTTAAATCTTCCGTATTCACCTTCTTTGGTCAGTGCCTCAAGCTGTGGAATGACCATGGTTACAAGCTGCATAATAATCGATGCATTGATATACGGAGTCAAGCCCAGTGCCATTACTGAGAAATTTATTAGTGTTCCTCCGGAGAAAATATCAAGGAGAGATAGAAATTGGCTTTGTGCAAAAAGAGCTCGAAGTTTAGACAAATCAATTGCAGGAACCGGCAAATAAGCAAAAATTCGAAATACCAGAATGATACCAAACGTGATCAGCGTCTTAAGACGAAGTGCGGGATCTTTTACGAGCAGGCTAAATTTGTTGGAAATTTCTTTCATGACGACACCGTTCCTCCGGCATTTTCTATGTGCTTTTGTGCAGATTGAGAAACTAATAACTCAACTGTTAGTGCCGTTTTTAGTTCACCGTTTGAGACGACTTTTGCGCCGCGCCCAATTTCTTTTTCGGTGATTATTCGCTTTTTCAGCAAAGATTCAAGATTGACAATTTCACCTTTTTTGTACGAATTGAGTTGGGTCAAAGAAATGAGTACTGGCTTTGGAGAAACTGCTTTGTTTCGCCCTTTTCCTCGAAGGAGAGGAAATCTCTTCACCATTCGATTCTGGCCTCCTTCAAAGTGAAGTGGCATCGTGGTACGGGCTGTTTGATGACGAGTTGTACCTCTTCCCGACTTTGCGCCTGCTCGAGATCCAAGACCACGTCCAAGTCGTTTTGCTCTCTTATGAACTATTTTTGTTAAGTTTGATAAAGTATTCATTGTCTTAATATTATAGTAACAGGTATTATGCTTTTTTTGCCTTTACTGTCTTCTTTTTGGTAATTTTTTTGACTGTCTTTGCAGCTGTTTTAACGTTTGGTTTTTTTACTTCCTTTTTACTCTTAACTTCTTTTTCTTTAGGAACTATTTCTACTGGTTGTTTTTTTTCTGGCTTCTTTTCATTTTTTTTAGCAACTTCTTCATCTTCTGCTTTGACTTTTGTGGGAGGTTTTCCCTTTACAATGCGTGGTTTCATTTGCTTAATTGCTTCAATGACCGCGTATGCATTGGTGATTTGATTTCGAGTTCCAATGATCTTTCCTGATGCATTTTGAATGCCAGCAATATCAAGAACTGCACGTACAACGCCACCGAGCTTCAATCCTGTTCCCGGAGGAGCAGGCTTGAGTAAAAGCCGTGAAGACTTGTATTTTATTTTGATTTCATGAGGAATTGTTTCATTAAAAATTGGCAATGTAACCATTCGTCGCTTTGCTTGAGTAATTCCTTTATTAATGGCAGGTGGAACTTCACGTCCTCGTCCAAGACCAATGCCGACTTTTCCTTTTCCATCACCAACTGCAACAAGGGCAGAAAAAGTGACGTAATTTCCACCAGTCGTCTTTTTGGATACCCGACGAATATGCAATACTCGTTCGTCAAACTCCTTATTTTCATTTGATTTTTGTCTTCTTTTTTCCATGAATTCTATATTCTACAATAATTAATCATATTAAACTTTAATGCCGCCTTCACGCAAACCTTCAGCGAGCGCCTTCACTCTTCCTGCATAGGCAAATCTGCTTCGATCAAATATGGCAGCGCTTATTTTCATTTTTTTCAAAGCTTCTGCCAAGTTTTTACCAACTTGAGATGCTTGCTCTGTTTTCATACCTTTTGTTTTTTCTTTTAATTCTGCGCTACTTGCTGACACAATTGTTTTGGCAGATGCATCATCAATTGCTTGAGCATATATAAATTTATTTGAACGAAACACACAAACACGTGGGCGTAAAGCTGTGCCTTCAATATTTGGACTCACCCGATTTTTTCTTCGCTTATATCTTTGTAATGTTTTGTTTGCCATGATTTTATTTTATTAAGATGTAATTTCTTTATGCTGTTTTTGCCTTTTTACCTGGTTTTAACTTGATATGCTCTCCTTCATATCGAATACCTTTTCCTTTGTATGCATCGGGTTTTTTAATTGATTTTATTTGTTGTGCAATTTCTCCAACTTTTTGTTTATTTACCCCAGATACAATGATTAGGTTATTTCCTTCTGTTGTGATTTGTATTCCGTCCGGAGCTGCAAAATTGACCAGATGAGAAAGGCCAAGTTTCAATACAATACCATTTCCTTGTTGTTTTACATTAAATCCGGTACCAATTACTTCAAGTCGCTTTGACCAACTTTGATCAACACCCCGGACGGCATTTGCAATCAAACTTCTCCAAAGGCCATGAACTGACTTATGCTTTTTCGATTCAGCCTTTCGTTCAATTAACAGCTCACCATCATTTTGAGTTATTTTAAGCGTTCTCGGCAATTCAAGTGACATCGTTCCCTTTGTACCCTTTACCATAATATTCCTATCGGTAATTTCTACTTGAACTGAAGTCGGTACTGGAATTGATTTTTGACCAATTTTTGACA
>Ga0210057_1001847_pt1 | contig 31328 bp, 31 predicted proteins | sample CryGeyCG2114_010_2_FD_183968 | JGI IMG/M metagenome (GOLD analysis project Ga0210057, IMG submission 183968) | Groundwater microbial communities from aquifer - Crystal Geyser CG10_big_fil_rev_8/21/14_0.10 (SPAdes) (version 2) | ecosystem: Environmental > Aquatic > Deep subsurface > Groundwater ...
TTTTCTCCTTTATTGATTTTCAAAATGCTGTGTACATACTAAAATAAAGAATATTAAAAGTCAAAAAACCCTTATTTCAAGCCAAAATAAACGGCTCAATCAATTGAGCCGTTTATTGTAATGGTGGTGTATCATTGACAAAGTCCGAACCTATTACGAACAAAATCCTGATGCCGACTAATCGCACGCTCCGCGTGTGTGGTGGCTCGGAACTACCTCGTACGCTCTAAACAATGGACTCGGTTTTGCGGAAGCAAAATTCTCTGGGATATGGTTTCCGCAAAACCTCGACTACTTTCGGATTTCGCAAGCGGAGGAGGAGGGGTCTGGGGAGGAATCCTCCGCTTGCTCCATTCGTTTCTTTTGGCGAAATTCGGGGCGGGCTATAATTTTTTCGGTTCAATTTTTTGGTTATTTTTAACATCATTCAAAAATATCTTTGAACTGTGGATGTTCCCACTGTAATAGTATGACAACGAATTTTCCTCAAAATTGTATACCATATTCTTTTTCAAAAACTGATCTAAGATTTCTCGCCCCTGCTTTTCAAGTAAATCTTTTTTACCCTCTGGTAATTTTTCCACATCATAAAACTCTTGCTTGAAACCTTGATACAGTTTAGGAAATGCTTCTGCTAATTTAGAAAAAATAGGGATATGTAAATCTTTCGCCTGTGCCTCATTAGGTTTTTCAGAGAAAGCATAAAAACCGAACATATAGAAGTAAACCAAAATCATCGCAGGGAAATAACCTTTATAGTTAGGCATAATTCCGTTTATACCTTCTCCTCCACCAAGAATCTTTTCCTTTAGTTTCTCAACAAAGGTAGTGTAGGCGATGTTTGTTTCAAAACCATTTTCTTGTATTTCTAAAAAGTAATCATACAACTGGTGTACCTTCAATCTGAATATTTCCTCATTCTCAATTTTATACTTACTGACAGAATTATAGAAAAGATGATACAAAAAATTTCCAGTATTTTTTCGTATATTTTCGCTTTTATCTCTAGTCCTTACACCCCATGTGTAATGCAACCCGAATCCTTCGACACGATCTATTATTGTTTCTAGGTGCTTTTGGTCATAACATGATTCAATAAATTCTCCGATTTCCTTAAAGAAAATGGTAATTAGTTCGTCGTTAAGCTCGTAGTTTTTTTGATAACCGTCTTTAAAACTACCATGATTATTTTCTTGATATATCAATCTGAAGTATCTGGCTACTAGAGAAATATAATTTAATTGACCCGTACTGGTTAGCCCATTAAACCTATATTCTCCAAATAAAACTTTCAACAATGAACTATTTTTATCTTTTATCATTACATCATCAAGACAAAATAGCCCGTTTGGATAAATCTTTTCTCCTATAAACATATTCAAAAATGAATCAGTATTTTCTAGCGACTTAACCATGAGGCGTTTCAGAAAAAATTCTATGTGGGATAAATTATGTCCGCCTTGCTTTTTCTTTTCTCTATAGAAATCTATAGTCCGCCCAAAAACAAAATATGATTCGGAAAAATATTTGAGGAAAATATCACTAGCAAAATCATTCCTAAATATCTTTTGTACATCTTTATTGCTCAAAGAGAGATCAAGTAAACTTTCAAACAATTCTATTGAACCGCGAATAGTTTGTGCTTTATCCAAATGAGAGTTCGATAAGGTTCCAGCTAAAATATCCTGAAAAATGGAAATTTGGTTCTTATTAAGTTGTTTAAGAGGGCTTAAAATAACCCATAAATAAATCGCTATTGCCACACCCATAAGAATGGCACCGCTGATTTCAAAAATAAATGGATATCCAAGAAAAAGCCCATCTAATTCTCCCAAAAATGCCAAGACAATACTCGTACCAGCGAGCCAAAGAGCTAACTTTCTTTTCTTGTAATTCAGACTAAATCTTAACTCTCGTCTATTTGATATAAATTCAATAAATGTAACAACTATTGCGATAGCTGTTATTGCGACACCTAAATTATATGAAGAATGAGTTTTCCAAATAGGATTATTTAAAATAATGCTAGTAGTACCACTAATCCAGTCTGCTACATTTATTAAAAATTGAGAGATAATTTGACACATTTATTTTCCAGACTTAGTTCTATTATCTTCCTTACACAACATCTGACAATTCTCAGCGACTGTTTTTCCTCCGTCATGCCAAGGGTTGATATGATCGGCTTCCATTTCTCCAATAGCAAATTCTTTTTTACATACAGGGCAAACTCCATCTTGTCTTTCATAGGCTTCACGCTTCATGTTTGGCGTAAAAGCACGAATAGAAAGGTATCGCTCTTTTCGGGTTAATACATAAGGATAAATACCAGATTTTTTCGTAACATCTTCATCTTGCATCAACTTCTTTATCTCTTTTTCAAGTTTTTTAATTCCATAACAATTCTTAAGTTTTATGTTTAACTTGTTCATAGATTAACTCTCAAACAGCTCAACGGGATTGATTTTGAATTGCAACATTTTAGCTGTATCACGACCACCATCTCCGCCCTTTCTCTGCATTCCGATTTTACCAATCTTGAGACTTCCTTCTCGTGTTATACGAATCTCTCCAGACCCAAAAACATTCATTACTTGGTTTATAGATTTTAAAACCCAAGCGTTTTCACCATTCACTTTCAAAATAACTAAAGTCCAATCTGCTGAAAATTCTCCTCTGCCTTTTAATAAGTCTGAAACAATCAAGATTTTGTTATGCTTTACAAAATCTATGAGTTTATTTTGATCCGATTCGCTCATTTCGTCTAAAAACATTCTGCGAGAATCTCGTAAACCATTTTTTGTTGAGGCAATTTCTCCAGTAAAAAGTTTGAGTATTTTTACAACATCTTGCGGAATATTCCAAAGTTCAACATATTTATCAACCCATCTTTTATCTATCTGATTAAACCCTTGCGGATTACTCACAAGTTTAACCTGCAGATTTTGCAAATCCTCTTGTGATTTTAATTTAATCAAAATAGTTATTCTGACCTGAATATCAGCTTTATATTGACCTCTGACTTTTGACGCTTTTACAAACTCAATATCGTCAATTTTGTAATTCATTTCTGCTAGCCATTCTTGAGCGACTTTGTCCGTTTTCCAATTATTGAAACGATCAATGACATCTTGCTCATTACTAAACCCGCCTTTGGCGGTTTTAGAGCCAAGAGCTATCATTTGTTTTAAATTTTTCTTTTTATTTTTCATATGGTTCTAATGTTTTAAACAACTCTTTTGCAATAGCTTCAATCGCATTGACCGTCATAGCGTTGCCTGTTTGTTTTAATAAATGAATTTCCTCAATAACCCCATCGACTTTCTTTGCGAGTTCTTTCGGGAAACCTTGAAGCAATAATGACTCATAGCCCGATAGTTTCCTGAATTTCCCGTCTCTGACATATAAAATTCCATGTCTGCCAGTCCGCAGTGTCGGCACTTTATTGCGGTAGATTCTTAAATCGGATTGTCTTGTGTCTATCACTAAATAATCTTGCTCAAGAATTTCCTTAATATCATATTGTCCTTTGTTGTATTTATTATCCAAATACTTCAAAAATGTCTCGTATGCGACTTTCTTCTCGTCAAACTCAAGTTCTTTAGTGTCAATTAAATAATCCTTAACATCGACTCTTGGTTGGCGTTCGGGGAAATAAAATTGAAAATCATCTGGCACTAAGTCTTTTCTAATGCCGACAAAGTATATTCTCTCCCTCATTTGAGGAACACCGTAATCGACACTATTCAATACTTGATAAAAAACTTTATATCCTGCCTTTTCCAATTCTTGCAGAATAACTTTAAATGAATTTCCGTTGTCGTGGTTCGTTAAACCTTTCACATTTTCTAAAATGAAATACTTTAGATTTTTCGCAAGCATTATTTTTATTAAACTAAAAATAATTTGCCCTCTTTCATCTCCCATACCTTTTCTTTGCCCGATAACAGAAAAAGTCTGACAAGGAAAACCCGCTATCATCATTTCAAAGTCGGGAAGTTTTTTCGGGTCAATTTTAGTTAAATCTCCGTGGTTTATTTCATCCTCGCCAAAAAACTTTCTATAAGTTATTTCTGCTTGTTTATCTATTTCAGAAAAACCGACACAAGAAAGACCATTTTTTTCAAGACCAAGACGACCTGCCCCAATTCCTGCGCAGAAGTCCATAAATTTTAAGTTTTTTGTTTGTGTCTTAGTCATAAAATTTATTTCAAAAGCTCATCGCTCGAAACACCAAGCGCTTTGGCAATACTGGTAATGGTTGAAAGTGTTGGGTTTGTTTTTCCATTCTCAATATTGCTTATAAAACTTCGGCTAACGCCGAGTTTTCGGACAATATCGCCTTGTGTAATGCCTTTCTCTGTGCGGATACGCTTTAAATTCTTACCTAATTTGGCAGATTCACTTTTCATAATCCACATTATAGCATTAACGATTACATTATACACCAATATTATAGTATAATGTAATAGGGTGATGTCCACCCCGAATTCCCCCAAAACAAAAAGAGGATCAAATGGAAAATTCCTCCCCAAACCCCTCCTTTTCCATTTGCGACTTCCGAATTCAAAAAAGAGTAGCCGAGTGTTTTGCCAAATCCTTTCCCCAAAAAATAGTTTTGCCAAAACTTCGTCCGCATTGAAGCCCCACGCACTGCCCGAATACTTGGAGGGCAGAACACCAAAGAAAAATGTCCTTTCCACTTTCAAGAAAAATTTCATCCCCGCCAAATCAAAAAAGCAAGAGACATTTTTCTTTGGGGTTGCCGAGGCTCTGCGAGGCAGTGGCGGGACGATTCATTCTCGCTCAAAAAAAGTTCGAGCAAATGCTAAAATAACACCACCCTTACAATAAACGGCTCAATGGATTGAGCCGTTTATTGTAAGGGTGGACCTAACCGGAATCGAACCGGTGTTTCAACAATGCGAATGTCGTGTATTACCACTATACGATAGGCCCGCAATCTTCTCTAAGTAAAATAGAAGAACTCTAAGATTATAAGAATAAACCAACCAATTTGTAAAACAAAAAATGCGCCAATTTGAATAAATTCTAAAACCTGCATTCTAGACATACCAAGATTTTCGGAAACAATAGAATAAATATTTTCTAAGGCCTCCATCTTAGATCGAATTTGTTGACGCCAGTCTTCTAGTCTAAATTTTTTGGAAAATAAGTCAAAAAGACGAGCTGAGTACCAGTCCCCGATTAACTTAATATCTCTTTCCATCGATTCAAATTGAGAAATTGATTGTGAACGAATTTTGATTAATTCACGAAAAGATTCTGCCAATTTCTTGGACCTAAACCACTTGCCCGTTTCTGCTTGAGAAAGTTTAGAGGCCTTCTTTAGGCGAGAGTCTAGGTCTTCATCAATAATTCTATAACGCAATAATTGATAGTTAGCAATTTCACATAATTCGATTATTTCATTAAAGTCCCCCTTGGGATCAAAAACAAAAGCTCCGTCCCAATCTAAAATAATTAGATCATCTTTGGCATATTTAAATTGATATGAAAGGGTGTGTTCTACTTCTTTATCCCCAAGCTCTAATTTTTCTGACTTAAGAAGTCCAGCTATTTTTTGCATATTACCTCTTAAAAATAATTCAGGATCTCCATTGTATTCTGAAACTTGATAAAGAGTATATTCTTCAGAAGGCTCTTCTTTGGCGCCCCTCTTCTTGGCCACTTCAAAACAAGCATCTAATAATTGCTCTTTTAAATCTAAAACATTATCAGTAAACACATTATTTATGTCTACACTGCCCTGTACTAAAATAGCGTCTGGTGGATAACTTTTAACAATAAGTTCTACTTCTTTACCATCTATTTTAACTTTTTCTCTGCCTAAAATAGATTGAGTAGGAACAGATTTAGCAAAATAATGAGGGGCGCTTTTAACAGGTGCTGAAACTAAAGACTCCTTTCCTTTTTTAACTCTACTAGTTTCGGCTATTAAAAATGAAGTTATTTTATGCATATTAATACTATTATACCGCGATTATTATTCTGTTGCCAGATTGTTAAATAATTGACATATTAATAATATTCTTATATTATATCTCTGTTCGTTAACAAAAAAATGCTAAAGGAGGAGATGCGTGTTTCTGGGCGAAGAGAGCATAGATAAAAAAAGAGTCATTATAACTAATCATGCTATCACTAGATTCGTTGAAAGAATTAATGAATTAATTAAACGCCCCGACTACCAATCATTAATTCAAGAAATTAAAGATTGTCACAATCTGCACTTATTAAAAAAACTCTATAAAAAAACTGGTCTAACTTACAATGAAATTGAAGATGACTCAATTATTTCGCGTAAAAATCTTCTGAAAAATTTACTAATAGACTCAACCCATATCAACGCGATAGGCAAAGCCAATAGAGTGAGGGCGCTGATAGACTATGGCGAATCTTATTTATTTAGAAATGGTAGATGGCAATTTAGAATTATAAAGAATAGAAAGAGATTTATTCTTGCGACTATCGTTTGGTTAAACAACAGAGATTATAGTTTCTGTTTTTCCTAAAACTCGTCCCCTAACTTCGGTTAGGGGGTTTTTATTTATTTAAAATTATTGCCGCTGCCACGGGCCCAGTTGTTTCAGTGCGTAAAACTAACTTTCCGGTAGAAATAATTTTGGCTCCGCTTTCTTTGGCGAGTTTTAATTCTTCTTGTGTCCATCCACCTTCTGGTCCAATAAATAAACTAATCTCTTTTTTAGATACATTATAATCTTTTATACTCTCACCACTTCTATCTAAGAATAATTTTTCTCCTTTTACATTATTTAAAGCATCGTCTAGCATTTGCTCTTTCAAAAGACTGGGAACAATTCCTCTCTCTGATTGTTCAGCGGCTTCTTTTAAAATTTTATTTGCTCTTTCTGTGTTAAGACCAAGCTTTTCAGATCTTTCAGCTATAACAGGAATAAATTCGGAAATGCCAATCTCTGTGCCTTTTTGTAATATCCATTCAAATTTATCTTTTTTACAAAAAGATTGATAAAGACTTATCTTTATATCTGGCTCATTATTGTTTTCTTTAGTTTCTAAAACTCTTCCTCTTAATATCGTCCCCAGCTCTTCTATCTCAATTAAAAAATCGTTCCCACTATCAGTAATAATAATTCTGTCACCGACTTTAGACCTTAAAACCCGACGCAATTGATGAATAGTTTTTTCATCTGTTATAGTAGTTTCATCATTGCTTATTTTTAATTTTTCTATAAAAAATCTATGTAATTTCATTTTATTGAGATTCTAATTTTGCTTTATCTATAACATGTATGAACACCTTTAGTAAACCAAAATGTAACTTCATGAATAACTCTTTGAGAAAAAGATATTTCTATACCAACTTTAATACTATGAATAGTTGTCCGATCTTTAAATATCTGTAAAAACTTATCTAAGTTATACATAAATTTTAATTAATTACTTGTATTTATTATAATAACAAATTTTTCAAAAAAATTCGGTGATATCTATATGATATAATTAAGCCATGAGAAGCGAAGAACTAAAACAAAAAGTTAAAAAGATTAAAGAAAAGACAAAAGAGGGTCAGAAAAAGATTAAAAGCCTTGTCATTAAAAGAAAAGATGACTTTTTAACTGCTTTAGAAAAAAACTGGAGAGATTGGTTATTTAAGCCACTAACTGACTACTTTAAAGATAAAAATATAACTGCGAATCAAATAAGCTATGCTGGATTTGGTTTAATATTTATAGCTTTTCTTCTATATTTAATTAAGGCATCAATCGGCTGGCAACTATTTTTTATCGCTCTAGCTACTTTTTCTGATATGATTGATGGCCCAACGGCTAGAAATAATAAAGATGTAACAGTGCTTGGTACATGGCTAGATCATACTCGCGACTACACAATCGTAGCCTGGGTTACTTATCTTTTATATACATATAAAATATTAGGTATACAGTTAATAGCTGTTTTATGGGGGCTACAACTGTTATTAATCTGGGCTCTAACCAGAGACTTCTTAATTAAATACTTAAAAGGACTATCTACTAAAGAAGAACAAAATTTAATAAAAAAGTTTTCTTTAGATAATCTGCAAGCTTCTATAATAGGTAGATTACAATTCGCCTTTTGGATTGGTGGCTATATATCTTTCATCATTTTTCTAATGTATCAAAAGCCTATTTTTATCAGCTTGGGTAATATAGGAATTATACTGGCAATAATTTTTGCAGCTTTGAATATATCAGAGGGTTTTAGCAAATCTATTTAAATTAGATCATTTAAAAATCCCCGCAATTTACGGGGATTTTTTATTTTATAGAAAAAATAAACCCCACTCTAGGGCCAGGCAGGATAACATTCCTTACGAAGGGAAGTAAAATTAAAACCACCTAATTAAGGTGGTTTATTTATTAATAATAGACTTACCAAGTTTTCCTAGAACATACTCAACTAATATTGGATTTGTATCGGGGATAGTTTTTGGGAAAATATAAAACCTTTCACTTAATAACTCAAGTATCCTTTCTAATTTTCTATTATTCATCTTTACTAATTTCTTGATTTCACTGAATCGTAGAGGTTTACTCTGTAAAGCTCTTAATACTTCTAACTCTTGCCCAGACAATTCTTTATCCATTTTTATTACCTTGATCTCAAACTAAGTTGCTATCTATAAATTATCACAATTAATTAAGATTGCAAAATTTTGAGATTAACTATTTCACAAAATATTTTTTCTTAATATCTTCTTCTACTTTAGTTTGCGCCTGATCGGCAGATTTTTTTGCGAACTTAGCCATCTCGGCAAGCTTTCTCTCTTCTAATTCCATTAAATCTGTCACTCTAGCAGTTAGGCTTTCTTTTATATTAAGAGATGGATCATCTAAAACTTCTTCTAAGAGAATGGCTAGTATATAGCCCATCTTGGGCCCCGGCTCCATTCCTAAGTCCTTAACAAAATCATCGCCATTTATTTTAAGCATCTTTACGCTTATTGGATCCTTGCTAACTTTTTCTATTCTAAATTTTAAATGTCTTAATCTATAAGGCTGAGCTTTAGGCACGCCAGAACCAATTCTATCTGCTTCTCTTAATTTAAATAGATCATCAATATTATCTTGACCAACGCGACGCAATAATCTTCTTGCACCAGCATCAGTAACTGTGTCTGGATCATAAACAAACATATGCTCCCTAACTAAAAGAGCGATTTTTTCTATCATATCCTTTGGGTAATGTAATCTATCCAGAATCTTAAGAGCCATTTTTTCTCCGACTACCTGATGACCATGAAATGTACAAAATTCTCCCTCACCTCTTTTTGATTTTGGTTTACCCACATCGTGAAGAAGTGAGGCTAATCTAATATGAAGTGGAAAATTTTGTTTAACAGCGTAATCTAATGATTTAACATTGTGTTCAAATACAGTATAAATATGATGCTTATTTTGGCCGATACCTACTCCTGTTTCTAATTCTGGGATTACATATTTCAATAAGCCGAGGGATTGCATTTCCCGAATAGCACTGCCGCCCTTATCAGTCATTATCATTTTTGATAATTCATCTCTAATTCTCTCACCAGAAATAAATTCTAATAAATGAGCATTTTTTCTAATCGCCTCTCTAGTTTTTTCTTCGATGGTAAAATCTAATTGAGCCATAAATCTTATAGCCCTCATTAATCTAAGTGCGTCTTCTTGGAATCTTTTATCTGGTTCTCCTACCGCTCTAATAAGATTATTTTTTAAATCACCCTCTCCACCATAAGGATCAACTAAATTTAGTTCTGACTTATCAGAGAGATTATAAGCAAGGGCGTTTACCGTAAAATCTCTTCTACTTAAATCATCCTTAATATTTTCCGTAAACCTAACTTCGTCGGGATGGCGTCTGTCTGTATATTTACCCTCACTACGATAAGTTGTAATTTCTACTATTTTTAGCGTTTCATCTTCAGAGCCAGTTTTAACACCAACAGTTCCAAAGTTATTTTCATATATAGTAGCTGGACTATCTACTGTCGCACCTTTAAAATTTTCAAAAACTTTTTGAATTTGTTCGGGAGTTGCGTTAGTGGCAACATCCCAATCTTTTGGTTCTTTATCTAAAAAAATATCTCGTACACATCCACCAACTAAATAAGCTTCAAAACCAGCGTTTTCAAGTTCTAGGGCTATTTCTTTTATTTCATTTTTTACCAATATTTCTTTCATCGTTCTTTAATTATATATTGTAATTTAATTGATTGACAAATTTTTATATTATTGATATCTTATTGACTGTTGTTTAAATAACAACTAGCACATAAAAATAGGAGAATGCATGTCTAAGAAAAGCAATCGATGGGCTCGAGAAGAAACCAGACAACTGCGGCGCGCCAAGAAAAGAGATCTGGATAAAATCGTTAAGAACGAATTGAATGATTATCACGAAACCAAGTCTCCGATCATTTTAAGTATCATGGCAATGTGCTAATGACTTATATACGCCTCGAGAAAATCGGGGCGTTTCTTTTAAAGAAAAGTGATATATTATTATAATATGTCCTCGTGGTGAAACGGACCCCGAAACCAAAACTAGTTTTGGTATGGGGTAAATATCATTTCCAATATGCGCTCGTGGTGAAACGGATATCATACATGGCTTCGAACCATGCGTTCTAGGTTCAAATCCTGGCGAGCGCACAATTTAAAGAATCTTTACCTGTCCTTTGGCAGGCCTCCGAGGACACAGACATAGAAAAACCGGCTTACTGTCGGTTTTTCTATTTATATAATAGAAGTACACCTAGTAGGACTTGAACCTACAACCGTCTCCTTAAGAGGGAGCTGCTCTACCAATTGAGCTATAGGTGCATATTGATAATGCCATCATCGACTATCTTTTTAAGATAATCTTTTCTCTTTAATTTTTTCAACCTTTTTTCTATACTCCTAGCGTCTTTCAGTGTTTGATATTTTTGTTTGAAAACTAGTCTCAATTCACCAAATCACTTAGTCGAAGGAGTAAAACCGCCAATATGATGTTTTAATCTTTTGTCTAAATCTACTGTACTACCAATATAGTAGCGTCCATCTCTTAAACTTTCTAGTATGTGGACGTAAGACATAATTAATATGAGCCCCGACGCAATAGTCGGGGCCCCGACATCATGATCGTCGGGGCTATAGGTGCATATTTATTATTGTTTATTAGAATCAATATGCTCTTTAATCTTTTTATGAAAGTTAGCCTCAACAGCAATACCGATAACATAAAACAACATAGTTACACTAAACAATCCGAAGAAAACTGTAAAGAGCTTACTGACATCATGAGTAGGAGTTAAATCGCCATAACCAATTGTGCTCATGGTAATGGCGGCGAAGTAAAAAGAGTCTATCCAAGACCAATTCTCAACATATTTAAATAATGTCGTACCAACAGCTAAAACCGTAGCCGCTAGAAACATCGCTTTTCTTATTCTTGAATCATTCATAAACTAATAATAGCACACTAATTATTAAATACTATTGAAAAATGTTGATATTTGTTATAATGTATACACAATTTATAAAGGATATATGAGATTAGATACAGAATTATCACAAATATCTGGAGTGGGTCCGAAATTTACTACGAAGCTTGCAAAGCTGGATATTAAGACTGTAAAAGATCTATTATGGCACTTCCCCTTTCGCTATGAAGATTATTCGAAAACTGTCCCTATCGGGGATCTTAAAGTAAATCAATCTGCTACAATTCAAGGAAAAGTTCATCAAATAAGCACTAGAAGAACTTGGAAAAAAAATTTACTAATAACTGAGGCAATTATCGTTGATGATACGGGCGGTATTAAAGCTGTTTGGTTTAATCAACCCTATGTTCAAAACATTCTTAGAGAAGGCAATTTTTATAACTTCGCTGGTAAAGTAACTAAATCAAAAAGAGAGATATATTTAGCTAGCCCATCTCATGAACCAATTGGTGCTTCTGGTAGAGGTGAGGCTAAACACACCTCTGGATTAATTCCTATCTATCCAGAAACAAGAGGTTTAACTTCTAAGGGGTTGAGATTTTTAATCCAACCACTTCTAAAGCAATTGGATAAATTAGAAGATTTTATCCCAGAAACTATTCTTAAAAAGAATAAATTAGCAGATATTAATATCGCCCTAAGAAGAATTCACTTCCCCCTTAAGCCAGAGGATTCTGAAAATTCTAAAAGAAGATTCGCTTTTGAAGATTTATTTCTTCTCCAATTAAATAATTTAAGATATAAATCTAAACTTTCTAAAACTCAGGCGCTTCCTATAGAAATAAAAGAAAATGATCTTAAAAAAATATTAAATGATTTACCATTTACGCTAACTAAATCACAAAATGATTCTCTAAATGAAATATTAGGAGATCTTAAAAAAAGCCACCCAATGAATCGTCTACTACAAGGAGATGTAGGTTCTGGTAAAACTATCATTGCTGCAGTAGCTGCTATATTTGTAGCCAATAACGGTTTGCAAGCTGCCTTTATGGCTCCTACAGAAGTATTGGCGGGTCAACATTACAGAACGCTAACCGGAATATTTTCTAAATTTAAAAGCGGAGTAGCCTTGTTGACTGCTAATAGCGCAGAAGTTTTTGATGGTAAAAAATCAAAGAGCGTAACTAAGGCAAAGTTAAAAAAAGAAATAGCAGAGGGAAATATTAAAATAATTATTGGCACACATGCCATTATTCAAAAAAACATTAAATTTAAAAAAATGGCTCTAGCTATTGTAGATGAACAACATCGCTTTGGTGTAAGACAAAGAGCGGCATTGCAAAATAGTGCTAATAAAATAGATGGTCTGGTTATGAGTACTCCTCATTTTTTATCGATGTCTGCTACGCCAATACCCAGAACATTGTCTCTAACTGTTTTCGGAGATTTAGATTTATCTACTATTACCGAACTTCCATCTGGAAGAAAGCAAATTATTACTAAACTAGTTGATCCTAAAGATAGAAAAAAAGCTTATAAATTTATAGAAGAACAAGTTAAAGAAGGTAGGCAAATATTTGTTATCTGTCCCCGAGTTGAAAAAGGAGCTATTAAAGAAGGTGAAATAGTTACCGATGCAAAAAAGAAGGCCTTAGAATTAAAGTCTGTTAAAGAAGAATACGAAAAACTTTCTACTAAAGTTTTTCCTAAACTTAGAGTTGCTATGCTTCATGGAAAAATGAAAGGAAAAGAAAAAGATCAAATAATGAAAGATTTTAAAGAACATAAATATGATATTTTAGTTTCTACTTCTGTTATTGAAGTTGGTGTTGATGTTCCTAATGCAACGATTATGATGATAGAAGGTTCAGAAAGATTTGGTTTGGCACAACTTTATCAATTTAGGGGGAGGGTCGGTCGAGGAGAATACCAATCATATACATTTTTATTTACTGATTCTGGCACAGACGCATCTCAAAAGAGATTAAATTTTCTTATGACTGCTAAAAATGGATTTGAATTAGCTGAAAAAGACTTAGCATTGCGTGGCCCCGGTCAATTTTTAGGAGACAATCAAGCCGGTCTTCCTGATGTAGCTATGGATGCTTTAAAAGATATAAAAATTATTAAAGCTACTCGTGATGCCGCTAAAGAAATACTTGATAAAGATCCGGAAATTAAAAATTATCCTGCTCTAAATAAAAAATTAGAAGAATTTCAAAAAGACATTCATCTGGAATAAAAAATCTCCGCTAAAGGCGGAGATTTATTATATAGGAGGATCTATAGAGCTATGAGAATCAGGAAAATCAAACCGGACATCGGCATTCTCTAAACCATTTCTGTTAAGAATTGATCTGATGTCATTTTTTAATTCTTTGTTCGGTTCGTTAAAAAACTTAATGACAATTAAATGTTTGAGTTGCCCAGACTTTTCTTCAATACTCCCTGGTTTATGATCTACTTTTTCTACTCCGGGGCATAAAACTATTTCTTTTGAAACGGGGCTCAAGACACTTGTCCTCCAATTTTTAAATATAAAAAACTAGTGATTATAATACTTTATTGATCACAAAAGTCAATAATTATCCTAGCTTTCTTTCTCTATCTTTAGGAGTCACCCAAAAACCAAGTCGCCACTTACCGCCTAAAATCATTCTTGTTTGTGCATCTAGGGCTGGAAACGCACCAAATACTATCAAGGTGATTGGTAAAAGTGCCCACTGGAAAAAATATAATAAATAATCGGTTCTTTTTAACTCTCTTTCTCTAGGGGGTAGTAAAATAATGCTTAATATCGCAGAACTAATAATACCAACCATTGCCCCAGTCATAATTATTCTTGTAATCTCCGGGAGATTATAAGCTAAAACAGTTTCGTTAAACCCACCTTTACCAAGAAAGAGTGGCAACCAACCTAAAGCAAAAATCATTAAAGAGTGAGTAGACCAAGAATGAAACCCTTCAACGGCATTAAAAGTCCAATACAACTTAGTTCTTAATGAAATAGATTTATTTTTAATAAAACCTTTCAACATATAAGGAATGTTTTCTGCTCCCCATGCCCAACGTCTTTGTTGTTTATAAATATTAATCATCGTTTTCCAAAATGTTGGAGCAACATTGGCGTCCATAGACACAGGATAAAACATAGGAACCACTCTCCAGTCTCCTTCATAATACAAATAACATTGCCAGAAAATCCTTGAATCTTCTGAAACTATATCTTTATTCCAATAACCTATTTCCACAAGCGCCTTAAAGGGCATGGCATGAGAAGAAAAAGTTGTTAATCTTTCTGGGCGCGATTGTTGCATCATCTGCCAAAAAGTTGCTGAAAAAGAAATTATTCTAGCAAAAGCCGGTGCTTGATAAATATTATTTATAAAAAGTGGAATTGGTTGGAAGCTAGAGTGTTGAGGTTTTTCTGCTGTTAGAAAATCAAAAGTTAATTTTCCGAAATATTCTTTATATACTTGAGTATCAATATCAAAAACTGAAACCAAAATCTTTTCGTAAGGAATATTATTTTTATCAATAAATTTTTCTTTTACCTCTTTAGCTGCCCAAGACTCATTTGAACCCTTGCCCGGTATTTCGTTTGGTAAGTCTTGAGGGTGTTTAGTAATTAATAAATTAGGGAATAAATCAGAAAATTTTTCTTTAATTTTTTGAGCAGTTTCTTCTGCCTCCTTTCCAGCACGCTCTTCAGTAGCTAAAACAATAATAAAATTATCTTTAGGGTAATTAGTTTGACTAAGACTTTCAAAAGTGTCTCTCACTACTTCATATGGTTCAGTAGCCATAGGTAAAATAACTAAATGTCTAACCGATTCCCAATCAGTAAAAATATTTAATTTTTCTCTCCAGTCAATTTTTAAATTCTCTTTCATTTTATTAAAAGTAGCTCTTAAATGAAGAGACAAATAAATTGATTTAGACAACCAATAGATATCAAAAAGTATAATAAAAATTGCTATCCAAACAGGCTTTTGCCAAGATAGAAAAATAACTAGGGCTAATGTTCCCCAAGATAATAAACCCGGGATTGATCCTAAAAACCAATATAAAATCATATATTTAGAATAGTAGCGAATAGTGCCCGCCACCCATTGTCACCAAGATAAGACTAGATACTAAAAGAATCAAGTCTAATTCATAACCATTAACAAATTTATCACCTTTTAACTTTTTCCAAATAGATCCTACCAACATTTCAATAGCAAACAATAAAGCTATTACTTGAGTAAACACGCCTAATAAAAGTAAAAATCCCCCAACAGCCTCTAAAACCGAAATAAGGGTGCCCCAAAACCAACCCGGTTTAAATCCAATTTTAGAAAACCATTCATTTGTATGGTTTAATTTTCTTAATTTAGGAACGCCGTGAAAAAGCATTACGCTCGCCACAACAATTCTAAGTAAAAATAGTGCCCAATTGTTAAATACTAATAAAACAGGAATCATGGTTTAATATAATAGTACTTGATTATTTCTTAATCTAACTATAACATATCAGTAGTCTGTCTATATCCTGATCTGGTCCCATCGTCTAGGTTGGTTAGGACGCCAGGTTTTCATCCTGGAAACATGGGTTCAAATCCCGTTGGGACCACCATATTTAATTTTCCGTCTCGCCAAAATTTTTTGTGCTGTCTTCTAAATTCTTAAATTTTATTTATATAACATCGCGATTAAGGAAAGTTTTTTCTTCCTCGTGGAGTGAGTGAAACGAACGGAACAGAGCTGAAGAAAAAATTTGGGTGGAGAAGTCTGCAAGACTTCGGAACTCTTTAATCGCTGTTATATTCGTCTGACCAAAGGGAAGACCTAAAATTTAGTGCAACGTGCCTTGCGTATTTTTGAAAAATTTATCCATATTGTTCCGTTTTTGGTGGGCTTTTTATTATTGTATTTGATTTTTTTGTTTTGAAAAATGGAAGAGGGGCTGGGGGTGAATTCCATTTTTCAAAACTCCTTATTTAATCGCTTTCTCTATAATTTCATCAATCTTGTTTCTTTCACTTTCAATCTTGCTTTTAATTTCTTCTTGTTTGTCTAATTCTGCTTTGATTTCATCAACTATTTTTTGTTGAGCTTTTAAAGAAATATCAATCATTGGAAATTCTTGTATTTGGCTTGGAAAGATATTTGTGTTATTTCCTAATCCTTTTTTATTTACCTCTACAAGATATTGAAAATATTCTGTTCTGAAATAGTAATATGCAAAAAGAGGATTGTAATTTTGCAGTCTTATTCTCATTGTAAAATCCGCAAAAATACCTTGTAAATCTTCATCATCAATTAAAGCTACTTTTCCGATTGTTCCTTCTCCTGAACGAGCTATCAAGATGTCATTTTTAGAAACTGTTTTATTTTTATTTTGATCTGAATATTCTTTGGAAACAAGTTTTGAATCTTCACTTTCAAATTGCCAATTTTTAATATTTGCCATTGAGATATAAAAATAATCTCCGTTTTCATCATAATCTTTTGGCGAAACTGATTTACCTAAAACAATAGGTTCTGAAATAAAATTTTTAATTTTTTTGTTTGTAATTTTTTTAAGCTGTTGAATAACAAAAATTCCTGCTTCTCTGTGAAATTTCACGCTTTGTCTTATATCTCTATTGTTTCCAAAGGCGAATAAATCAAGATAATAATTTTTAATTTTCTTCAATTCTTCAAATTTCTCTAAATCAAACCCAAATTCTCTAGCGAAAACTTTATTGATGACTTCTTGTGGTGGTGTGATTTGTGCTTTTAATTCTTTGATTTTCTTTTCAATCGGTTCTATTTGACTAACGATCTGGTCTTGTTTTGGTTTTGCAATTAAAGGAATTTTCACATTTTCTAAATCGTAGGTTTGCAAGTTTGGTTGAGCTTTTTGTGAAACTACACCCCAAATGTATTTTTGCAATAAACTTGTTTGAAATAATTTTTCATAAAAATAAGGATTGTGATTTTTTCTATCTTTCAAACGCAATAAAATAGTATTATTAGAAAATGTTCCACCTTTAAAATCTCTTGCTAGATTGATTTTTCCAATTGTTGCTCCAATAGTCGCTAAAATTAAATCATCTTCTTTTAAAATTTTATCCTCGTTTAATTCAATAGAATCGTCTAAATAAATCAAATTTTTGTCGTCAATTTCAAATCTGAATGTTAAATCCCCAATTCTAATGTAGGGAATTTCTGTTGCTTCTTCAGTATAGTATTTTGTATGAGAATTTCCGTTTATCAAATTAAAAATATTTTTTAGCAAAATAAAATCATAAACTGCGATATTTTTTGTTGTATACCAAAATTTCTCATCAAATCTTAAATATTGATGTTTTGTATATTCCGTAAAATCTATTGTAAAAGTTTTTAATCCCATAGTACATCTCTTAAATGATCTAAAGCGGTTTCTTTTACACCGTCATCAACCAAGACTTCGCCTTTATCGTTTACACGATAAAGTTCATTTGGCATTGGTTTTTCGCCTCTTTTGGTTCTCTTGTAGCCAACATTTTCCACTTCTGCCATAAAAATTTTATAATTTAGTTCTTTGGCAACTTCACCAAATACCCACCAAGTATTTACAAAACCAAAAACATCTTTGGTGTCATTATCATATTTGCAAAGTTCTTTGAGTTCGTCTTTGTATTTTTCAACTAATTCTTTGGCAGAAAGTTTTTTATCGTCTTCTTCAATATAATCTTTGAGTATTTTTGCCAAAATTTCTTTTTCTTCTTTCTCGGTTAAGTCTTTTATTGAAGGCAGTTTTTTACGGTCTTTTTCATCAAGATAAACAGTTGATAAATTTTCACATCTTGTTTTAAGATTGTTCCATTCATTAGAGTATTTGTTCCAAAGTTTATTCCATTCTTCAATTTCGGCTTTGGTTTTCTTTTGAGCAAAAAGCAAACTTGTTTTTGTGCTGGTGAATGGTTCAAAAGTAAGCTGTGGCAAAGAAACAACTGCTTTTACTTTGAAATATTTATAAATAAAAAGTCTGATGTATTTATTTTCTGTCGTATCAAAAACACTTTCAGGCAAAACTACACCAAAACGCCCATTTGGTTTAAGAAGTTGATACCATCTTTCTACAAACAAATTTTCAGAATTCTTTTTGTCTCCAAAAATAAACTCATTTTTGACATTCTTTTTTGTGTCATTATCTAAATCCACACTAAAAGGCGGATTAGTAATAATGCAGTCAAATTGACCATTTACTTCTTTGTCAAAATAAACTTTGTCTTGTTCGTATTGTTTTAGGAAGTTTGGAGCAGTTTCTTTGTCATAAAATTTGAAAGGTAAAAGTCCGTCTTTGACAAAAATATTGGTTGAGCCGTCTCCGTGTAAAATCATATTTACTTTTGTCGCAGTTCCGAGATTGAAATTGATTTCTACACCATAAATAAAATTGGAAGCCCATTTATTTTCTCTATGGTCTGGCATAAACCACTGATGAAATTTATCTTCAACATCTCTTGTTTCGTGTAGTTTATCTTTAAATCTTCTTTTCAAATTTTCAGTGATAAATTTCATGTACTCAATAAGGAAAGTTCCGCTACCAGCACTCGGATCAATTAAATATGGAATTTCCAAATCGTTGTTTACTCTATCAATGGCTAATTTATCAAGCTGTAAGCCCCAAAGCAGAAATTTCACAACATTAATATGTGTAAAAAATTGTCCTTTTGATTGTTTAAATCCTTCTCTGATAATTCCTTCAAAAAAGTCTCCTAAAATATCTTTTCCATTAAAACTATTTTTTCCGTCTACAAAACTAAATCTTTCAAGTTCTGCGACTGTATATTTTAGTTTGTTAAGTGAAAACTTGTTTTCGTCTATAACAAAGGATTTTCTAAGTTTTGTCTCATCAACAATATTTAATCTTTGTTTTAATGCTCTTCTGTAAAGCTCGTTTATTCTTTCAAAAAGTTGTTCGTTAGATTCAAAACTTTCTCCGTCTTTGAATGAGAAAATCTGAAAGTCATATTTTTCGCCTTTTTTCTTTTCTGATTCATCTTGAATTTTGGCAAGAATGATATTTACCAAAGAAGAAAAAACATCATTATCATCAGTTCCACCGCCACCCCAAAGAACATTGTGTAAATTTTTTCTAAGTCCGTCTAATTGTTCGTGAGTAAAACTTGTTTCTAAATCTTTTTTACCATTTTTAATGTATGGCTCTTTTTGTGCTTTTCCGTATCTTTCAGGCAATTCATCGGCAAAATCTCTGACTTCTTTCCATGAATCAAAAGAAGTAAACTTTTCATAATCAATCAAAATACATTTGTCTTTGATTTCGCTTTCGTTTGGTTCAAAAGTATAAAGAACAAGATATTTTACATTGTTGCCTTGTCCTTTTTCCTGTGAAGCAAGATTGAAAAGCTGCTTTTCAATTACTTCGTCTTTGTCCTTTTCATAATCCTGTGGACTTTTTAGTTCAATATACAAAAAAGCATCGCCTTTATCATCTCTTACAATAATATCAATTCTTGGCTTGTTTACTTTTGGTCTTCCAATATCATATTGCTTTTCAAGTTCAATATTTTCAGGTTTATAGCCTAATTCATTTACAAGTTTGGCGAGAACAAAAGCTCTGACGATTTCCTCATCGCCTCTAAAACTATCAATCTTCCAGCCTTTTATCTTTTCAGAATACTTTACTTTTTTATGTTCAAAATCATAGGTTTCAACAACCTTGATCTTTTGCTTGTCTAAATATTGTTTGATGATTTTGTAATCCATATTAACTGCCATTAAATAGTTAAAATTATTTGTATTATATAAGTATTTCTCTTATTTATTCAATTTATAATAAATCGTTTTCGGAGCGATAGCGGAGAAAACACCTTATATCCCCTCTAAAAATAAAAAAAAAATTGTTTTGCTTCCTTATTTCTAAAGCGAAGCGGGAAACCACCTTAAAAGATAAAAAATGTATGTCGGACAACGTCCCGCATTAACCGAAGTTTGCGGAGCGTAGCGGAGCAAATTTGGACGGAGCGAGGTGCAACCGAGCGTAGTCGGTTAATGCGTGTTATATTCTCCGAAGGACAAAATTTTAGTGCAACGTTGCGAAGCAAAAATTTTGAGTTGGCGGGCGGGCATTTTATTCTGTTGCTATAACCATGTTTTTACAAGGGTTTCCACATTTTTTTACTTCATCAAAAATATCATCTATATCAGGTTCTTTGGTTTTTATGCTTCTACCATCTTCAAGAATTAGAGCAACATCAAGATTGTGGGTTTGAAATACTTTCTCAACTTCTCCACTATTCAAGATTCTTATTGCTTCATTCCAAGAAACAGTGATTTCAATCTTATCCTTTTTTTGATTGGTTTTTATTAAGTATGTGGAAACCCCAATTATGACTATTAAGAAAACAATTACCCAAATTGTTAATATTTTTTTTGACATATAATTTTTATTAAATAAAGTATTTACTAATCTTTTCATAACTTCTATTTAATGTGAAGCGAGCCCGCCAATTGAATATAACTCGTTTCTATACGAATTGAATGTATGATATCGACCTTTTGTTGTATATTATACGAACTTAATGTATAATTAGTGGCGAAATTACTAATAACCACTTAACTGACTTTAGTCTACTAATTTTTATAAAATTATGCAACAAGAATACTTGGAACAAATAAGGCGGGAATTAAAATTAAGAAATTATAGTTTCAAAACTATAAAAGCCTATCTCGGTTGTTTAAGAGAATATTTTGATTTTAAAAAATTTAATTTAGAAAAAATAGACGAGGAAAATATAAAGCAGTTTTTATTAAATAAACAAGACAAAAATTATTCTTCGCAAACGATAAATCTTTACTTAAATGCAATAAAATTTTTTTACCGCGAAGTATTGAAAATTCCTCAAAAGATAAATTTGAAATTCGCCAAACGAAGTAAAAAGCTCCCGATTGTTCTATCAAGAGAAGAAATTAAAAATATCATTGACGTAATTAGAAATCCAAAACATAAATTGATAATCTCTTTGGCTTACGGCACTGGATTAAGAATTAGCGAGGTTGTCGATTTAAAAGTAAAAGATATCAATTTAGAAGAATTAACTATCCATCTTAAAAACGCTAAAGGCAAAAAGGACAGAATCACTATTTTCCCAGAAAAAATTAAAACTGAGCTTCAAAACTTAATTGCTGGCAAAGATTTAAACGACTATCTTTTTGAGAGCGAACGAGGCGGAAAATTAACTGAGCGGACAGCACAAAAAGTTTTTGAAAACGCGCTCCGAGGATCCAGTATCAAGAAAGATGCTACCTTTCATTCATTGAGACACAGTTTTGCGACACATTTATTAGAAAATGGCGTTGATGTCAGATATGTGCAGGAACTTTTGGGTCATCAAAGTATCAGAACAACCCAAATCTATACTCAAGTAACAAATCCGAAACTTAAAAACATTAAAAGTCCGTTATAGTAAATAAATTTTATAAATCTCTCAATAATTTAGTAAAACATAAAACCATAGACTAGTCTGTGGTTTTTTTATTTGATATCATCAAAATATGTTTAAATTTGAATCAAAGTCTGAATACACTGGTAATCTTTTTGAAGATCAATTCGTTGGTGCTGTAGATACTAATAATCCTGAATATCAAACAGCCCTACATAAGGCTGAAACAGAAGAAGCTGCTGAGGGAATGACTAATAGATATATAAGATTTAAAAAAGCGTTAGAGCTAACTAAAAAATTTCAACCAGCAGACCCTACAAATCCTAATAAGCCATTTGGAAGAGACTTAAGAATTACATTACAAGATTTATTAAAATTAGAAACAGAAGAAGAAATGGATATGATCAAATTTTACACTGCCGTTGGCACTCCACTAGATAAAATCCACGGGGTTGATGCTTTTTTAGAAGTTGATGGTGGTAAAGAGGGTATTTTTAGAACTACTTTTGACTTAACAACTAATCCTAATAAAAAATCTTATAAAAGCGATCTGATAATTTCTGAGGAAGATTTGCCAGATCCAAATTTAGAAGAAAAAGAGTATTTAAGACAAATGGATATATATGCAAAATTAGTTGCAGACAGGATTCCATTAAATATAATCACTAGAATACTCCACGAAAAGAGAAAAGTAATATTTGGTAAAAATGAGCCAAAAAACTAAAACAATTTTAGCAATAGAAACAAGCTGTGATGATACCTCAGTAGCCATTTTAAAATGTAGTGGAACACTTAAATCTCCTAAATTTAAAGTAGTAAAAAATATTGTTTCCTCTCAGATAGCCATACATCGTCCTTTTGGCGGCGTTGTCCCTAATATTGCTAAAAGAGAGCATACTAAGAATCTTCCAACTATTTTAAAGAGTCTTAAAAAGAAAAAATCCCTGACCGGCCGCCAATCTGGAAAGACGGTTAAAATAGAAAAAATAGATGTCATCGCCGTAACAGTGGGTCCTGGACTAGAACCAGCTCTTTGGGCGGGAATAACTTTTGCAGAAGATTTAGCAAAAGAATTTAATAAACCTCTTATCGGAGTTAATCATATGGAGGGCCACCTATATTCAAATTGGCTATCAAATAAAAAAACAAAAGAAGTTGAGTTCCCCGCCATCGCCTTAATAGTTAGTGGTGGACATACAATTATTTTGAAAATGACAGCGATTAATAAATGGAAGAAATTAGGAGAAACGATTGATGATGCCGCCGGTGAAGCTTTTGATAAAGTAGCAAGAATGCTTAAACTTCCTTACCCCGGTGGGCCAGAAATTCAGAAATTAGCAACAAAAGGAGATAATAAAAAAATTAAATTCCCTCGCCCACTTTTAAATCCTAAACACGCAAGAGATAAATATAATTTTAGTTTTTCAGGGCTCAAAACCTCTGTACTTTATTATCTAAGAGATAATCCAAAGGCCAAAAGAGCTGATGTAGCAGCATCATTTCAACAAGCTGTCGTTGATGTTTTAACTAAAAAAACAATTAGCGCCGTTAAGGCTAATAAATCTAAATCAATTCTTCTTTGTGGCGGTGTAGCCGCGAGTAAACCATTACGAGAATCTCTCCAGAAAGAGGCTAAAAATCTTGGGATAGATTTTATTGCTCCAAATATGGCTTTTAATACTGATAACGGAGTTATGATAGCAGCTGCCGCTTACTTAAACAGCCTTCAAAAAAATAAAAAGAAGTTGCCCATAAAAGCTAACGGGGGGTTATCTATTTAAAATACCGGCAATTAATTGCCGGTATTTTATTAACAAAAAAGTTTGCTTTTAGAATGATGCTCAATTAGAATTTAAATAAATAAAAATCTTGAGCTATGAACCCCGTTAGAAATTAAATAAATCTGACAGGGTAGTAAAATTACTATTAATAAAAATTTCTAAACGGGGTGAAAAAGAAAAATAAAAATATTTGTATCTCTGTAGCTGGAGTTATGGGATCTGGTAAAACCACTATGGCTAAACTTATCGCTCAAGAACTCGGGCACGAATTATTCGAAGAGAGGGTTAAGGAAAATATTTTCTTGCCACTTTATTATAAAGATCCAAAACGTTGGGCTCTTCATTCTCAATTCTTTTACTTAAAAGAAAAAATGAGTCAGTTAAAAGTAATCGGTGGTTTATTAGATATAATGAATGTTGTTCAAGATGTTCCCGTTTATCAAGATGCTTTTGCTTATGCTAAAGCTCAACATCAACTAGGCTACATGAGTAAAAAAGAATATAAACTTTATTTAAGTCTTCTTGATACTTATAAAGACACTCTCCCAACCCCAGATTTAATCGTTCAATTAAATGCCTCTACTCCTAGTCTCTTAGGAAGAATTAAAAAAAGAGCTCGGCCATATGAAAAAACCATAGATCCAGAATATCTAGACTTATTATCCAATCTTCAAAAACAATGGATAACAGAACACAAACATTTGAATGTCTTTGAAGTAGACACTGATAATCCAGAATATAATATCACCGAAGAAAAGGGGAAAAATAATCTTATTAAAAGTTTGAAGAAAAAAATAAAAGAATTTAAATAAAGACCTGCAAAAATTGCAGGTCTTACTTTTTTCATAAATTTTTACTATAATTTCTACTATGAATAAAGAAATGGTATCGGCCTACGACTATAAACAAGTTGAAGAAAAAATTTATGAAATGTGGGAAAAATCTGGTTATTTTAATCCAGATAATTTGCCCGGAGAAAGAAAAGAATCTTTCACCATCGCTCTCCCACCACCAAACGTCACTGGTTCATTGCATATGGGTCACGCCCTTAATGCCTCTATCCAAGATATATTGGTTCGTAGAAAAAGAATGCAAGGTTATAAAACTTTATGGATTCCTGGTACGGACCATGCTGGAATCGCTACTCAGAATGTAGTTGAAAAGAATTTAAAAAAACAAAAAATTTCTCGTCATGATTTAGGTAGAGAAAAATTCTTAGAAAAAGTATGGGAATGGAAAAAAGAATACGGAGATAAAATATTCAATCAACTTAAAAGAGTTGGAGCTTCTATGGATTGGTCTAGAGCTAGATTTACAATGGATGAAGGATACCAAAAAGCAGTTACTGAAGCCTTTAATCAATTTAATAAAAGGGGCTGGCTCTATAAGGCCGAAAGAGTTATTAATTGGTGTGTTCGTTGCCAAACAAGTCTTTCTGATTTAGAGCTTGAATATAAAGAGGAAAAAGGAAAACTTTGGTACATTAAATATCCTTTGGCTGATGATAAAGATAAATATCTAGTTGTTGCTACTACTCGCCCAGAAACAATGCTTGGTGATACTGCTGTAGCGGTAAATCCTAAAGATGATAGATATAAAGATTTAGTTGGTAAAAAAATAATATTACCAATTAAAAATTATGAAATTCCTATTATTGCCGATGAAGAAATTGATATGAAGTTTGGAACTGGCGCAGTTAAGGTTACTCCAGCTCATGATTTATTAGATGCTCGTATTGGAGAAAAGCATAATCTACCTATTAATAAAGTTATTGGCCCACTGGGCAAGATGACAGAAAAAGCCGGAAAGCTTTGTGAAGGATTAAAAGTAAAAGATTGCCGAGAAAAAGTTGTAGAAGAATTAAAAAAATTAGATTTAATAGAAAAAGAAGAAGATTATTCTCATAATGTTTCGCTTTGTTATCGATGTAATAATATAATTGAACCACAGCCAAGCCTGCAATGGTTTGTTAAAATGGATGATTTAGCAAAACTGGCTATCAAAGCAGTTAAAGATGGTGAAGTTAAATTCCATCCAAAAAATTGGGAAAAGGTTTATCTTAACTGGCTAGAAAATATCCACGACTGGAATATTTCAAGACAAATTTGGTGGGGTCATAAAGTTCCAATAGAAGGAGAAGATGATGTTTTAGACACTTGGTTTTCTTCCGCTCTTTGGCCCTTTGCGATTTTAGGTTGGCCAGAAAAAACAAAAGATTTAAAAAATTTTTATCCGACTCAAGTTCTTTCCACGGCTCGAGATATTATTAATCTTTGGGTAGCTAGAATGGTCTACTCTGGAATAGAATTTACTGGTAAAAAACCTTTCACTGATGTAATTATTCACGGAACTATTTTAGCTAAGAGTGGCCAAAGAATGTCTAAATCTCTCGGCACAGGAATTGATCCATTAGAATTAATTGAAAAATATGGAGCCGATGCTACTCGTTTTGGTTTAATCTGGCAAGCAATGGGCGGACAAGATATTAAATGGGACGAAACTGCTGTTGTGGCTGGTAAAAAATTTGCCAATAAATTTTGGAACATTTCTAGATTCGTACTACAACAAACTGGTGGTAAAAAATTTAAAAAAGAAATAAAAGCAGAAACAGATGAAGATAAAGAAATTTTAGAAAAACTTAATAACACCAAAGAATTAATTAATAAATCAATAGACGAATATCAATTCGGACAAGCCCTACACACCTTGTATGATTTTATTTGGCATGACTTTGCTGATAAATATATTGAATTATCCAAAAAGAGAGAAGACGAAACGGCTAAACAAGTACTAGATCACGTATTAATGAATATCTTAAAAATGCTTCATCCATTTATGCCCCATTTAACTGAAGAAGTTTATCAAAATCTTCCTAACAAGGATAAGGATTTGTTAATGATAGAAAGCTGGTAGAATTAAGATATGACATACCTTCCTATTATATTAGGATTACTCCCCGCCTTCGCTTGGTTAGTTTTTTATTTAGAAGAAGACCCACATCCAGAACCAAAAAGATTAATCTTTCAAACTTTTTTAGCTGGTGGTATAAGTACTTTTATAGTATATGGAACTCAAACAGTTTTTAGTGATTGGGCCACAACAAGAGGAATAGCAGAATATACCTTATTTTCTTTTATAGGATTAGCCGCTATAGAAGAATTTTTCAAGTTTGGAGCTGCTTGGTTAGTTATAAACAAAAACAGAGAATATTTTGATGAACCAGTTGATGCAATGATTTATTTAATAGTAGCTTCTCTAGGATTTGCGGCAGTAGAAAATATAGCCGCAGCAACAAATGCTGGAGAATTAGCCCTTAAAACAACTACTCTTAGATTTATTGGGGCAACGCTTCTACACACTCTTTCCTCTGGACTACTAGGCTACTACTGGGCTATGTCTATTATAAAGAAAAAAATAGGCTTATTCTTTGGAGGATTAGTGTTGGCAACGATGTTGCACACTGCCTTTAACTATCTTATACTTAGTTATGAAGAGGTTATTATACCAACAACTTTCTTAATCATATTCGGCGTATTCGTTCTATATGATTTCGATAAGTTGAAAAATTAAAAATAATTAATATAAAAATATGGATCCAGAAACAAAAAAATTCTTTGAAGAATTAACAAATGCGGCTAATGAAGAGCACGAAATTGAGCCAAGAGTTGAAACTATTAAGGCTTCAGCATCTCTAACTAAAGAAAAAAGAACGGAGTCTAAAAAAGAAAGCCAAATTTCTGAACTTATGGAAGAAGGAGAGGGTCAACTAGCAATTGATGTTTATCAAACTCCAGACCAAATCATCGTTGAATCAACAATCGCTGGAGTAAATCCAGAAGATTTAGATGTAGACATTACTTCTGAAGCCGTAACTATTAAAGGAAAAAGAATTAAAGAAAAAAGTATTGAAGAAGAGGATTACTTTTATCAAGAATGTTATTGGGGTAAGTTCTCAAGATCAATCATTCTTCCTCAAGAAGTAGACCCTGATAATGCATCTGCATCTTTAAAGAACGGAGTTTTAAAGATAAGGCTTCCTAAGCTAAATAGAAAGAAAACTAAAAAGCTTAAAGTAAAATTCAATTAAAAATAAAAACAGCCCCTTCAGGGCTGTTTTTTTGACTTTATATCTTAATTTTAGTATTTTATAAATATCTGAACTTTGACATAAAGGAGTTGAAAATGCCACTAGGAAAAGTTGGTATTGTTTTTACCGGTGGTGGATTTACTGGCGCCGTTAGTGTTGGATTTGCCAAAGCTATTTGGAAAAATGGTATTGTGCCATCCATAATTCAAGGGGTTTCTGTCGGCGCTCTTAATGCCGCTAAAATAATAGAAAGTGATGTTGATGAGTTAATAAGAGTTTGGCTAGAAATAGAAAAAATGGGGCCTTATTCAATCTTTAACTGGAAAGATATTGCTATGAACGTACTCAGGAGAAATCCCTCTTTATATAATAATTCTGGTCTATGGAAACTCATTGATACTTTTGATATCTCTAAGATTACTAATGCCGTAGAAGAATTACAAATAATCACCAGAAATGAATCAGATGATCTTAAAATAAATATATTCCGCAATCATGATAATTTATTTAAAAAAGATCCACAATTATTTAAAAAAGTCATTTTAGCAGCCACGGCTCTACAAGGTGGATTTCCTCCTGTACAAATTAATGGCGAAATGCACTCTGACGGTATGAGATATTGGATTAGACCATTAGTTGAAAAGGGTTGTGATACAATTTTTTTATTACTAAATGACCAAGCTAATGAAGGTCAAATGCGCTGGGATCAAAGACTAGCGATGGGTCATCATACTAGTCAAGATGAAAATGCATTTTTACGATTAGAAAATCTCTTAAGTATATATAAAGATTACTATGTAATTTTAGAAGAAAAAATGGCTGAAGAAAAACTTCCTTTGCTAGTAAAAAGGCTTCGAATGGCTAGTGTCGGAAAATTAGCAAGAAGAATCAGAAGCGTAATTAACTCAGCGGCTCAAGGCGATGACATCAATCTTATCCCCCACAGAATTTTTGTTTTAAATACTCGACGGCCGATAACTACTCTCTACACAACTGGATTTCAAAAAGGAGATATTAAAGCTGCAATTGAACAGGGCTATGATCAAGCCTCTAATCTTTTAGAAAAAATTCTTTAACCTAAATCAAAAACCGCACGTAACGTGCGGTTTTTTGTTGGTGCACTCAAGAGTACTCCGATTATAGTATGCTGCTGTGCTGTGCCCGAGGTGGGAGTCGAACCCACACGATATTGCTATCGGAGGATCTTAAGTCCTCTGCGTCTGCCAGTTCCGCCACCCGGGCATCTTGGGGCACAAGTAATATCATATCATAAAATGAGGCCTAGGCCGGAATCGAACCGGCGCATAGTTGTTTTGCAGACAACTGCCTTACCACTTGGCTACTAGGCCGAAATTAGAATTTTATGAAATCCTTACTTCTACCCCCTATTTCAATATTATTATATATTATTCTTTTTCCTCATTCTTTTCAACATCTAGAAAAAGCTTCTCAATGTCTGCCGCTTCCTTTGTTCCATAATCTGCTCTAAACCTTAATTCTGGCATCGGTTTGATATTAATCTGTTTCAATAATAAATGTTGTAAATATTTTCTTCTATTATTTAAATTATTAACAACAATTTCACTTTTTTCAGTTGGTAAAACCGAAACATTTGCCGTAGCAATATCTAAATCTTTTTGAACATCAATACTCGTAATAGTAATAAGAGTATCTGGAAATTCTACCTCTCTTAAAATTAATTTATTTAGCTCACTTAAAATTAAACTAGCTACTCTCTGATAACGCTGATAACTCATTTTATTTTGTAATTAATTTGTCTCCTTTTTGAACTTCTACCCCTGTATCAATTACTAATCCGCACTCATCTCCCGCATTTACTATAGGAGCATCTTTTTTGCCTTGTTGAAGATTTAATATCTTACCAGAACCAACTAATTTATCTTCTCTTAAAATTTCAAATTTAGATTTATTTTTAAGCTGTCCCTTTACCACTCTACCCCCTATTGTTTGTTTATTAGCACTAGCGCTAAAGGTAGCTAAAATTTCTAATTCGCTAGATTTATCAGCATCACTCATTTTAGTAAACATATCCTGAATATTCTCAACTAATTTATAAATAATTTTATCCGTAACAACGTTGATAGATTGAGCTCTGGCTAAATTCTCTGCAGCTTTATTAGTTTTTACACCAAAACCAACGATAATAGCCCCGGTAGAAATAGCATCCTTAATATCACCATCAGTTATTTCTCCTACTGATTTACTTACTATTTCTAGTGTTTGATTAGTTTTTAAAGTAATATTTTTCAATACATCATTAATAGCCTCTAATGAACCAGCTACGTCGGCTTTTAAAATTAGTCTTAATACTTGCTGATCTTTTTTAGCCTCACTAACAGTGCCAAATTTTTTATTATCACTCGCTTTAACCGATTCGATATCTTCTTTAGATAAATCACCAGACTTAAATTCTTCTCCGATAGTTGGTAAATTCTCAAATCCCATTATAATAGCTGGGCTAGATGGAATAAGTTCACTAACTGTTTCTCCTAAAAAGTTTTCTAATATTTTGATTTTACCTTTTGCAGTAGTGGTAACAATCATATCTCCCTTCTTAAGCTTTCCGTCTTTTAAAATAACCGACACAGAATTACCTCTTCTACTATCCATTCTTGCTTCTAATACCATTCCGCTAGCTAAGGCATTAGGATTATATTTTAAATCTTCTACTTCAGCGACTAATAATAAATGATCTAATAATTCGCCTATTCCCTCTCCGTTCTTAGAAGAAATGCCTTGATAACTAATATCGCCACCATATCCCTCCAATAAAACACCATTGGCAGTTAAATCATTTTTAACTTTTTCTATATCAGCACTTGGCTTATCTATTTTGGTTATAGCTACCATAAAAGGAGTTTTAGATTCCTGCAATACTTTAATAGCTTCTTGAGTCTGAGGCTTTACACTTTCATCGGCAGCAACTACTAAAATCGCAATATCAGCAACGCGAGTACCACGAACACGCATTTTAGAAAATGCTTCGTGCCCGGGGGTATCAATGAAAGTTATTTTTTCCTTATTATGTTCAATTTCATAAGCTCCTGTCGCTTGAGTAATAGATCCAGCCTCTTTAGCTACTACATTAGTTTGCCTAATATAGTCCAAAAGACTAGTTTTGCCATGATCAACATGGCCAACCACTACAATAACCGGAGATCTTTTTAAGTTGTTATTATTTTCATTATTCATAACGTTTACTTAAAATAACAAATTTTTATCATTTAGGCAATTAAAATAGGAACTTAAATAAACGGCTCAATGGATTGAGCCGTTTATTTTAATTGAGTACTTGAAGATAGGTTTAAATTAGATTAAACTCAATTCATATATAAGGAGGCGTGGCTGAGTGGCCGAAAGCAGCGCACTGCTAATGCGTTAGGGGGGGAACTCCCTCGAAGGTTCGAATCCTTCCGCCTCCGCCAGATGTCCAAGTTATAACCTATGAAAAATAAGGATATTTTACCCAAATTATGACCCTACCAGAACTCAAGCGGAAATTGAGGGCTATTCAAGCTCTTGGATTTATAAAGACACATCGTACGGGTGATACAGGTATTGGAAAA
>Ga0210057_1001848_pt1 | contig 31326 bp, 27 predicted proteins | sample CryGeyCG2114_010_2_FD_183968 | JGI IMG/M metagenome (GOLD analysis project Ga0210057, IMG submission 183968) | Groundwater microbial communities from aquifer - Crystal Geyser CG10_big_fil_rev_8/21/14_0.10 (SPAdes) (version 2) | ecosystem: Environmental > Aquatic > Deep subsurface > Groundwater ...
TACGCCATCGGCCGGGCGTACGCTCGCCGCACCGGCGCTAACCAAATTGTGGTCGGCGGCGATATGCGGCTTTCCGGCCCGGCGCTAAAAGAGCAATTTATCCGCGGCGTTACCGACGAAGGCGCTGACGTCGTTGATGTTGGGCTCGTGCCCATTGACGCGGTTTACTTTGCCGTTCGCAAGCAAAGTTACCCCGCCGGCGCGATGATTACCGCTTCTCACAACCCGAAAGAGTATAACGGCTTTAAACTGCCTTTGCCCGGCATCGGCTGGGTGCGAGGCGAAGAGATAAAAACCGACGTAGAAAATTTGCCGCCGGCAGCCGCCGAACGCAAAGGAAAAGTTGCGGCAATTGACATTATGCCGGATTACATCAAACATGTTTTGTCGTTTGCCGATTTGTCCAACATCAAGCCGCTGAAAATCGTCGTGGACGCCGGTAACGGCATGGCCGGAAAAGTCGTGCCGCTGTTAGAGCCGAGTCTGCCGATAAAAATCATTCCGCTTAATTTTGAGCTGGACGGCAATTTTCCCGCGCACCCGTCTAATCCCCTTCTGCCCGAAAGCCAGACGCAAATCCGCCAAGCGGTCATAGAAAACAAAGCGGACGGCGGCGTTATTTTTGACGGCGACACTGACCGGCTGTTTTTCATAGACGAGCGGGGAGAATTCGTCCGCGCCGACATGACGCTCCTTATTTTAGCCAAAGAATTTTTGCGCCGCGAGCCGGGAGCGGGCATAATTTATAACGCGATTTGCTCTAAAGCCGTGCCCGAAATAATTAAAGAGTGGGGCGGTCGGCCCCTGCGCTCCAAAGTCGGCTTTGTCAACGTAATGGAAACGATGGCGCGCGAGCGCGGCCTTATGGGCGGCGAGTTGTCCGCCCATTACTCTTTTCGCGACAACGGTTACGCCGATTCCGGCTTTATCGCTTGGCTGATACTGCTTGAGCTGTTGGCGCAAGACGGCCGTCCTTTATCTAAAATCGTCAAAGAATTCCAGCGCTACCATAAATCAGACGAAATTAACATTAAACTTACTGACAGAGAGGAAGCGATTAGTAAATTAAAAGCCAAATATGCGGACGGCCAACAGGAAAATTTTGACGGGCTCACCGTTACCTATAATGATTGGTGGTTTAACGCGCGCGCGTCCAATACCGAGCCGCTCCTGCGCCTGACGATTGAAACGCCGAACCAAGCGATGACGGCAAAAAAACAAGAGGAGATTTTAAAAATAATTCAAGCGGTAATATAAACTTTAAATAACAATAGAGACGCCCCGGTCGTGTCTCTATTTTTGTGTTACCTGCCTGCCGGCAGGCAGGCGTGTTTCGTGTTATGTGTGTTAGGCAACGCCGATTGCTTCTTTCACTTTAGTTAAAGTTTCGGCAGCGATAGCGCTCGCCTTTTGCCTTCCCTGCTCTAAAATATTATTGATAAACTGGTCATCAAAACCGCTAAAGCGATGCTGAAATTCTGCCAAAAATTTCGCCACTACCTCGGCTAAATCTTTTTTTAACTCTCCGTAACCGTGGCCGTTATAACGCGCCTCTAATTCCTGCACGCTCACATTTGCCAATAATGAATAAATGGCCAATAAATTAGCGAGCGCCGGTTTTTTCCGCAGGTCAAACTTAATCTCGCTGCCGCTGTCGGTTACGGCTTTCATTATTTTTTTGCGCGCCATTGCCGGTTTGTCTAACAGCGCGACATAGTTAAACTCGCTCGACGCGCTTTTGCTCATTTTTTTGCGCGGGTCGTCAAGCCCCATAACGCGCGCGCCCTGCTTTTGAATATAAACTTCCGGCAACTTAAAAACGTCTTTGAACCGCGAATTAAACCGCCGCGCCAAAACGCGCGTTAATTCCACGTGTTGCGATTGGTCGTCGCCCACCGGCACCAAATCGGTATTATAGAGCAAAATATCCGCCGCCATCAAAACCGGATAATCAAACAAGCCCATGTTTATATTTTCCTTATTCTCTTTAGCTTTGTCCTTAAACTGCGTCATCCGTTGCAGTTCGGCTGTTTTGGTGATGGTATTTAAAATCCAGGCGAGTTCGGTGTGCGCGCTCACTTGCGACTGCTGAAAAATAATCGCCGTTTCCGGGTTTATTCCGGCCGCGAGGTACAGCTTGGCTATTTCTAAAATTTTGGAGCGTAAAACTTTTGGGTCCTGCTTAAGCGTAATCGCGTGGTAATCAACCACGCAAAAAATACAGCGATATTGATTTTGTAAGGCAACCCAATTTTTAAGCGCGCCGAGATAGTTGCCCAGATGCAAATTGCCGGATGGCTGGACGCCGGAAAAAATTGTCTTATTCATACACATTTGTCATTCCCGCGAAGGCGGGAATCTCTTTAGTTGATAATGGGATTCCCGCCTTCGCGGGAATGACAGTTATTTCTATCTTATCAACAATCTTCCCTTCTCACAAGTCACCCGCTGCCAAAAAGTCAAAAATCCATAACAAATTACGGCCATTGCCAAAGTCGCCTTTCCGTGCTACAATAGGCACATCAATTTAATTATTAATTTTTTCGCAATAAAGCTAGAGCCGGGTTAGAGACATTTAGCATGCGAATTGAATGAAAATGGCTAACATCAAAATAAAATTTTCAAGTTACTCAAATTTCCAACCTTTTCAAATCTCAAGATCATTAGCTATTCTTCCTTCTTTCAGCGGCATTAATGTTAATGCCTAATTTTCGCGTGTCTAACGCGAATCTCTACAACTCCAGAAAAATTATTTTCTGATAGCCCAATCACTTAATAATAATTGGGCAAGCTAGCTTTTACCGCGAAGCTTAAATTTTATGCTTGCTGGTTTAGAAGTTATTTTAGGCATCATCGCCCTGTTTATCGGCATTGCTTTGGGCTATTACGTCAGAAAACAAAAAGCTTTAAGTGAAATAAATTCAGCCGAAGCGAGGGCGCAAAAAATAGTAAACGAAGCCAAAGCGCAAGAAAAGGAAACGGTTATCAAGGCGCAAGAAAAAGCTTTGGTCATCATTGAAGAGGCGAAAAAAGAAGAGGCGCGCCGTTACCGCGAGTTAAACGAATTCCAAAAACGGCTGGAAAAAAGAGAGACTACCTTTTCCCAAAAACTGCTGGAGCTGCAGGATAAGCAACAAAAGCTCTACGACAAAGTAAACCAAATCGAGGAGGCGAAAGAAAAAATTATCGCCATCCGCAAAGAGCAGCTGGCGAAATTAGAAAAAATCGCCCAGATGACGAAAGACGAAGCTAAGGAAATTTTGATGAACAACGTGGAGGGGGAAATTAAAGACGCTCTGTTCTCCCGCGTGAAAAAGCTGGAGCAGGAATCAACCAGCGAATTGGAAGAAAAAACCAAAGCGATGCTCGCGATCACCATGCAGCGGCTCGCGCCTACTTACACGGCGGAAGTAACCACCACCACCGTTGATTTGCCTAACGACGAGATGAAAGGCAGAATCATCGGCCGCGAAGGCAGAAACATCCGCGCCATTGAAAATTTAACCGGCGTAGAAATCATCGTTGACGATACGCCTAACGTCATCACCATTTCCGGCTTTTCCATGATCCGCCGCCATTTGGCTAAACGGGCGCTGGAAAAATTAATTTTAGACGGCCGAATTCATCCGACCAAAATTGAAGACGCGATTGAAGAAGCGAAAAAAGAACTGGCGCTGGACATTAAAAAAGCGGGCGAAGAGGCGATGTACGACGTGGGCGTAACCGGCTTTGACCCCAAACTCGTGCAAATTTTAGGCCGGCTCAAATACCGCACCAGTTACGGCCAAAATATTTTAAGCCACTCGGTGCAAGTCGCGCATCTCTGCTCTTTATTGGCCGACCAGCTCGGCGCTGACGTAACGATTGCCAAAAAAGCCGGCCTCCTGCACGACATCGGCAAAGCGGTTGACCACGAAGTGCAAGGCACGCATCCGGAAATCGGCAAAAACATCGGACAAAAATTTAACCTGCAGCCGGAAGTCATCAACGCCATCGCTACCCACCATGACGACAAGCCGGCTGACTTAACTTCGGTTATAGTTAAAGTGGCCGACGCGATTTCCGGCGCCCGGCCCGGAGCGCGCAAAGATTCTTTGGAGCAATATTTGCAGCGGCTGGAGGAACTGGAAAAAATAGCCACGGCGTTTGAGGGGGTAGAAAAAGCTTACGCCATCCAAGCCGGCAGAGAAGTAAGAGTGTTCGTCGAACCGACTAAAATTGACGACTTAACCGCTTACAATTTGGCTAAAAACATCGCTAAAAAAATTGAGGAGGAGCTAAGGTATCCGGGAGAAATAAAAATCAACGTCATCCGCGAGCTGCGCGTCGTGGAATACGCCAGATAAATTATCACTCATTTAACTTTATTAAAAGCAGGCTGATTTGCCTGCTTTTTTGGTTGGAGTATACTATAAATAGAAATGAATTTCTAATTTCTAATTATTCTAATGTCTAATTAATACCCAATGCTTAAATGTCTAAATTAAGTATTTTAGACATTCTAACTTTAGGCATTGGGATTTGATTAGAAATTAAAAATTTGTCATTAGACATTAAAACATCCGTTTATTGCAAAAACTTTTCTAATGTAAAACAATCATCTATGATAAAAGTATTATTTATCGGCGATATTATCGGCGCTATCGGCCGCGCGGCGGTAAAAATCATCGTCCCCAAATTAAGACGCGAGTTAAAGCCCGATTTAGTGATTGCCAATGCGGAAAACATCGCTCACGGCGTCGGCGTGACGGCTAATACTCTGCAAGAAGCGCTGGCGGCCGGGGTTGATTATTGCACCAGCGGCAATCATGTGTTTGCCCGCCCGGGCAACGACCAGTTATTGAACGACGAGAAATGGCGCCTGCTGCGGCCGGCGAATTATCCGGCCGGGGCCGATGGGATAGGCGAAAAAGTTATCAACATTAGCCAAAAAAATATTCTTTTGATAAACTTATTAGGCAGAGTATTTATAGACGCGTCACTTGACTGCCCTTTTCGCGCCTTTGACCATATTATGGAAAAATACGCGAGCCAAAAAATAGACGCAACTATTGTTGATTTTCACGCGGAAGCAACCAGCGAAAAAGTCGCTTTTAAATTCTACGCGGACGGACGCGCCACCGCGATTTTAGGGACGCACACTCACATCGTTACGGCGGACGAACACATCACCCAGCGCGGCACGGCCTATATTTCTGACGTCGGCATGGTGGGCGCGGTAGATTCGGTTATTGGCGTTAAACCAGAGGCGGCGGTTAGTAATTTTTTAGAACTTGACGCGAGCCAGCCGTTAGAGCCGGCTGATAAAGGCGCTTGTCTCTTTAATGCCGCGCTGATTACTATTGATACTAAAATTAAAAAAGCGACTGAAATAAAAAGAATTAACCAGTTAATTAGTTAATCAGTTACTTGGTTTTGACACTGGACTTGATTAACAATACAACTAAGTAACTAATCAACTAAGTAACTAATCAACTAACCTCTATGAACAAAGAATCATTAAGCGAGCGGCTCGCTACTGAAGCTAACCTGACGAAAAAGCAGGCGGAGCAAGCGATTGAATCGCTCACTAAAATAATTATTGGCGAAATGAAAGCGGGCAATTCGGTTACGATTGTCGGTTTCGGCACGTTTTCGCCGCGGACGCGGCACGCGCGCGGCGGCGTTAATCCGCAAAAACCCAGCGAGCGCATCCGCATTCCCGAAGTAGTCGTGCCAAAATTTAAAGCCGGAAAAACCCTGAAAGACGCGCTGAAAAAATAATAAGATAACAAAAAACAAGGTTCGCGTACCTTGTTTTTTTGCATTTTATAAATCCATCAGTGTGTATTCTTATGTATTGCATCAAGCGCTACAAAATAAAAGTTATTTTCAATTACAAATCCATAAAATCTGCCGTAACCGGATATTTCAAATTCACATAACTTTTCCACATCTTTATCAAGTTTGTTAAAAAGTGCTTGATAGTCGCCATTATTAAACACATGGTCATGAATCAACCCGGAACTAATAATCGTTGCACTCGTATGTTTGGCAATCTCCGCCAACTTATTAAGCAGACTCTTTATTTTGGCAGAATCAAACCCGTCAAACTTACAAGCATCTTCGTTAAAATACTCAAAATTTAAAACCAGCCTTTGCGGGCCGATTTCTTCCGATGGATTCTGCGCAACTTCCGGCGGTAACAACAACTTTTCTTGAGGAATTTTGTTCAATGCTTCAAGTTGCGGCAATGTCCTTTGAGACAGCGCATTAAAATATCTCGCCTTTAACTTATTTAGCAACTCTTGCAAGCCTTTCGCCATAATATTGTTGCATTCTTTGCGTGGAGATGATATTTTGAGACGGCTTTGATAATTCAATGCCGCTACGCGCCTCTTGCCAAGGCAACTCCGCGTGAGTAAGCGCCTCTAGATAAGGACCATCGTATTTGCCGTACACTTCCCAAATGTTATCTAATATATTTTTCTCATCAGCAGAAAAAATTTTGAAATCATCCTCTCTAAATTTTACTGTTGGATTTGAAAAATCAAAATTTTTAAAAAATTGATAGACCTCGGGAACAGCCGGTCCATGTATCCATGCCTCTATCTCATTTTGAAACAGCGGGCTCTTATTAAATACCAAATTCCAAGCTTGAGCGTAGTATAAAAGCTTTTGAAGTTTTAACTTATCAAGCCCCGTCGGTTTAGGGTTAACCTTACTTTTCCAAATAAAATATTCAGCCACTAACAAGGCCTTATCTGCCGTTTTGCTTATTTCATTAATCATAAACACATTTATATTTTATATTATACCACACTTCTAAATGTTTATGCATATAAAGTTTTCCACAACTCTTCAATAATTTTTGACTCGCATTCCAATAGCAAAAAATTTATAACGGCACAACTTTTAATCTAAACTTCCAACATCTTTGTCACTTTTTAAATATTATTACAATTACACTCCTAACCCCCTTTGAAACTTATTTTCTTCAATCTCCACTTTTTTTGCTTTTTTATGATATGGCTTTGACCAAAGCGGAATATTTAATTTTCTTCCATGCAACAATTCCTCTATGGTTAAAATTTGTATTTTGGGAAATTCACCCTTAAAAAATTTAACGCTATAATCGCCAGCTAAAACCGCTTCTTCCAACATCGGCTTGGTCGGTTTTTCTAAAGTAATAAATACGCCACCAATCGCTTTTTCTCTTTCAATGTCTCCTTTCAAAGTGGCAATATCATTTCGTTTTACTCCGCCGCTTTTTACTTGAACTAAAATTCTGCCATATTGTTCGCGACCATTTTCAAAACCAATAATCGGCGCCAATGTACCGTCAATGCCTTTATCCGCGCCACGCATATTTTCCTCGCTTTTACTTTTAGCCGGCATAGCGTCAATTAAACTTAAAGCCCAATATTCAAATTCAAATCTGTCTCTTTTAGCTAAAGCCGCGGCTCCGGTTAAATCTTTTGGCAAACCATCAATATTTATTTTTATATTTTTATCTTCAAATTGTTCTTTTAATCTTTTTTTAATCAGATTGATGGCCAGCATTGTAATATCAATGCCAACCCACTCTCTATTTAACCTTTCGGCCACAGAAACGGTCGTGCCGCAACCACAAAACGGATCCAAAATCCAATCACCCTCACTAGAACTTGCTTTTATTATTCTTTCCAAAAGCGCTTCAGGTTTTTGAGTAGGATAGCCCAATCTTTCGGATTGACCCATTAACATAGGAATTCGCCAAATATCATCAACAATTCGCACATCTCTTGTTATTAATATAACCTTCCCGTCTTCGCCTCTAACATAAATTTTTTTACCATCCACCTTTTTCATTTTTGTAACGGTTATTGGATTTTCTCTTTTTTCTTCTTGTAAATTAAAAATGTGTTCGCCTCTGTTTTTTGCATAAAACAACAACCTATCCGACGATTGAGTAAAAAGTTTTTTTCTTTTATCTGGTATTTTATTTGGATAATACCAAATAATTTCATTAACAAAATTATTCTTTCCAAAAATCACATCTAAAACAAGTTTTAAATAATGGCTGGCGGTCGGATCGCAATGCAGATATAAACTGCCGGTCTTTTTCAAAACGCGATGAAGTTCAATCAGGCGAACTGTCATCATAGTTAAATAAGCCAACATATCATTATTGCCAATCATTTTTTCAAAAGCCAGCATCAAATTGGAGACTCCATCATTGGTTTTACTCACTAAATAATCAAATGTTTGTTTGGTTTCTTGCGTCCACTGCCAAGAATCCTCAAAGGCCTGAATTTGCGCTTCGCTGTCTACCAGGCCTTCTTTAAAAAGCACATTATAGTTGCGGTTAGAGTTAAAAGGAGGGTCAAGATAAATCAAATCAAAGCTCTCGTCGGGAACCTTTTTGCGTAAAATTTCTAAATTGTCGCCAAAATAAAGCGTGCGATTGTCCATATTTTTTAATTAATTATATTTTATTATGCTCTCTTTACTTAAAAAATCAAACTTTTTTTAGTTCTCCACGGGATCCCATAGCGAACTAAAAGATAAATTTGTGGGTCGTACAGGAATCGAACCTGTAACCTTAGGCTTAAGAGGCCTCTGCTCTACCAATTGAGCTAACGACCCAAAAAAATTTTCCGACCCGCCATAATTTTGTGCCCCGGAGAAGAGTTGAACTCCTAACCTCTTGGTCCGAAGCCAAGCGCTCTATCCAGTTGAGCTACCGGGGCGGCATATAATTATAAATTATCAATTAAGAACTGCGAATTTATGTCTTTTGATAATTCGTAATTGTTAATTGTAAATTGATTGTAGCTGGGGTGAGGATCGGACTCACGACCTAGGGGTTATGATTCCCTCGCTCTAACCAACTGAGCTACCCAGCCGCTATTATAAAAAACTCCCAAAATAAGGAAGTTTTCTGCTTCAGAATAACATAACGATAAAGATAAGGCAAATTTAATCTTTAGCTAATTTCTCATTCACTTTCCGGACGATGTCTTCAAGCTTCCAGTCCGCTTTCACTAAAAAGTCGTAAGCCCTGTTTTTCATCGCTTCCGCCACCTTGTCCGAATCGCTTAAGTTAGTCAAAATTATCACCGGCACTTCTTTGCCCCATTCGTCCTGCCGCAATTTTTCCAAAACGGTTAAACCGTCCATTTTGGGCATAATAATGTCCAATAAAATAATGTCCGGATGATTGGCTAGAGCGGAATCCAAACCATTGGCGCCGTCGTTCGCCTCCAATACGGTAAATTTCTCCTCCCTAAATTTATCGCTTAAGGAACGCAACATTAAGGCTTCGTCCTCAACGATCAAAATTTTCTTGTTAATACTTCCCATATGAATTTTAATTAACAATTTTAAATAGGAATAAGACAATAAAAAGTGCTGCCTTCGCCTTCGGTTGATTCCACCCCGATGACGCCGCCGTGCGCTTCCACTATTCCTTTAGCGATGCTTAGCCCCAGCCCAGTTCCTTTAATTTCACTGGGCGCGGCAATATTGCTGATTTGTTTAAACTTATTAAATAACTGCTCCCTGCCTGCTTCCGCCACCCCGATGCCGGTATCAGTTACGGCTAACAGCAATGCCGCCGGAAAATCTTTAAAGCTTTGCTCCCCCTGATTTAAAAACCATTCCCAGTTTAAAGTTTTGCCTTCGGCGCGGACATCCTGCCGGCGCTGATGCAGCATTGCCTGCACCGTTACTTTACCTCCGGCGGCGGTAAATTTCAAGCCGTTGGAAATAAAGTTGTTGATGATCTGCGCCAAGCGCCGCGGGTCTGCCTTAACAACCGCGGGCAGCTTATCGTCAACTACTGCTTGTAAATTGATGTTAGCGTCTTGAGCTATCACCCGGTAAAATTTTACCCGCTCGTTGATTAATTGCCTGACGTCGACTTCTTCCCGCTTGACGGCTAAACCCCCGGCTTCTATTTTCGCCACCTCCAATAAATCATTGACTAAGCTTAACATTTCACTCGCGCTCGCGTTAATCAGCTTGACGTACTCCCCGTAGCTTTGCGGGTTGGCGTTGATGTTTCCGGTTTGCATGAATTCGGTGGCTTTTTTAATGCCGGTCAGCGGCGAACGCAATTCGTGCACCATCATGGAGGTAAAATCTTCCCTCATTTGCGTTAGTTTTTTCTCTTCCGTGACGTCATGGAAAATTACCACCCCGCCTAATACTTCTTGGCCGTTGAAATCGTTTTTGCTTTTAACCGGCGCGACGATTATCTGCCAGAATTTATCCCGAATCATTACTTCGCGTTCAGGAATAATTTTGTCAAAACGGATGCTTTGCTCTAATTTTCCCCGAATGTCAAACTTGCCTTCCAAATTATCGATAAAATCAAAGAGGGAGAGCTCCGGTTGGTTAGTCAGCCCCAGCGCTTGTAAAACCGCCGGATTAGCAACCACTATTTTGTAGTCGCGGTCGGTCATCACGATTCCTTCCGTAATGCTTGATACCATGGCGTTTAATTTCCGCTGTTCCGCCCGCACTACCTCCTGCAGGCGCGTTACCGCGCGCGACGCCTGCTGCACGATTTTATATAAAATCGTCATGTCCTCTTCGCGGTAGAGCCCCGCTTGGGTGTGCGCTATCGTTAACACGCCAGCCGCTTGATCGCCAATCACTAACGGGATATTAAAAAAAGAGCGGACCGGCTCCTTAAACTCCTCGACCAAAACTGCCCCCGAAATTACTTCTTTTATTTGGCGCTGGGGGATGGTTTTATTCAACAAAGCGCCTAAGGACTGCCGCATCCGTTCCCGCACTTCCGCCACGAACGCTTTAGCCACCGGCTCGGCTAAATTAATTTTAAAAACGATTTTGTCCGGCTCCACCACCAAGGAAGCGACCGCGCTGAATTTTATAAACTGGTTTAAAGAGCCGCAGATAACGTCAATAATGTTAGGAATGTTCAACGAATAGCCGACGCGGTCCCCTAATTCTTTTAAAATAGTCAGTTCATACAAATGGCGTTTTATTTCTTCTTCCCGCCGCTTAAATTTATCCCGCAAATAAAAAATCTGCCAGCAGTATAAACTTCCCAAAATCAACGCTGCTACCGCCGCCAATAAGATCGCGGTTTGGTTGTCAAAATAATTCATCTCCTTGAATGATTTTAAAGCTGAAAAACTATGGCTTTTTCTCTTCCCCGAAATTATTTCTTCTGTTCCACGATTCCTTTCAATTCCGCTTGCGCGCGCGTTAAAGTCCCAAGCGACCAAATAAAGACGATAAACCAGACTCCCAGCACCGCAAATAAAAAGTAATCCCCTTCCGATTGGCCCTGCCGATTCAACAAATAAAGAATGTAAATTACCCCGAGGCTGGAAATGTCCACCAAAATGGTGTAAATCAGCGCTTTAGTGATTCTGCCTACCAGCGCGTCTTTAGTCAGGCGGTATACCCGCCAACCTTTAATAAACACGCCGGCGCTTAAAAGAATAAACAGCGGCCAAATTAGAAATAAAAAAACGTTACCCAGAGAATTAAACATATTATTATGTTCCTGCTAATTAATGCCGTTCTTAAGGCCGGGATATTTAGAAAAAATCGAACCGAGCGCGTTTTTGACAATCAGCCCCGACAAGTTAACATAAACGTCAATCAGGCTTTGCAGCGCCGCCGCCGGCTCGCCTTTAATGTCAACTACCCTTCCCTCCTCGTCAATCGTCAGCCCAGCGACGCCGCGCGCTTTAATGATTGCTATCTGGGGGCCTAAGATAACGATTTGTTTAGCAATAATTTCCGACATCAGCGCTTTATATTGCTCAAATTTATCCATATAAATTATTAAAATTTTAAAGCAGACCTACCTTTAGCATACTACAAATCGCCGTTTTCATCAATTAATAAAATTTTTACTTTTTACTTCTTACTTTTTTACTTTTCTTCCCATTCCTCCAGCAATTCATCCGTAATTTTGGCTTGCTCTAAATCAGACATCTCATCCTCTGCCTCGCCGTCGTCAGTTAAATTTCCGACCGGCGTTAATTCGGCCGCGAAATCACGCGTCGAAATGGTTTCAATGTCTAAGTCTCTCGCGGCTTCAATGATGTTCATGTCATCGGTAATTACCGTCCAATCCTGCGGTCGCTTCTCGTTAGCCATCAATTCCATGATTTTATCGTCGGCGTTGTTGTAAACCGCGTCGCGCGGCGTATAAATCACGGTTATGTTCGCTTCGGTGTAGCGGTCGCCGAGCGTGTCCGAACTGTCAAACACTAAAATAATTTTTTTGTCCGTGCGTTCACTGTAGTCCCGCACTAACTCCACCAGCGTTTGGTCAAAGTCCGGCTCGCGTAAAATCTTTAAGCGCCCGGCTAAATTGTTCGCGTCCACTAAATAAGGCATAAGAAGTCCTTAAAGTCTATAAAGTCTAAAGTCTATAAAGTCATAATTATAATATAAACAAAATAAATGTTCTGTGCAATGACCTAAATATTTGAAAAAACAAAAAGCTGTTTTTTATAAACAGCCTTCTGTATGTATTGCTTTATAGACTTTACAGACTTTATGGACTTTTGACTAATTTATACCCAAGTTACATTCGCTATTTTATCTCCCTCTTCCTTAAAGCGCATTAGCCGCACGCCTTGGGTGTCGCGCCCTAAAGTAGGCACCGAGTTAAACGGCAGACGAATGACCTGCCCTTTTTCCGAGATAATAATCAAGTCTTTGTCTTTCATCAAAGCGCTGTTGGCGATATAAGCGTTGACCAATTGCCCGGTTTTAGAAGTTACTTTAAAAGTTTTGATGCCGCTGCCGGCGCGCGCCTGCACTTTATAAAATCCCAAAGCCGAACGCTTGCCAAAGCCGAATTCGCTGACGACCAGCAACTGGTATAGTTTAGTGTTAGCCAGCTCGTTTTTAATTATGCCCATGCCGATAACCTTGTCGTCCTTTTTAATCCGCGCGCCGAACACCCCGCTCGCGTTGCGTCCCATCGGGCGCACGTCCGCTTCCTTAAAGCGGATTGACTGCCCCTTAGCCGTTACTAAAATGATTTGGTCTTTGCCGCTGGTGGGCTTCGTCCAAATCAGGCGGTCGTCGTCTTTTACTTTAATCGCTATCAGCCCGCTGCGGCGGACGTTGCCAAAAGCGTCCAGTTCAACTTTTTTCACCAAGCCGTGTTCGGTCGCCATAAACAAAAACCGAGCGTCGGTTTTGGTTAATTTGTCTAACGGCAGAATGGTAGTCACTTTTTCGGTGCTTAACAGCTGTAAAAAATTTACGATGGCCTGGCCTTTGGCGGTGCGGGAAGCAACCGGAATATCGTAAGCCTTAAGCTGAAAAACCCGGCCGCGGGTGGTAAAAAACAGCATGTCGCTGTGGGTCGTGGTCGTAAAGAAAAACTCCACCACGTCTTCTTCTTTAGTAGTGAGCCCGACTACCCCTTTGCCGCCGCGCCCCTGCACTTTGAAAGTTTCCGGCGGCACGCGTTTGATGTAGCCGTCGCGCGTCATTATCACCACCGTCGGTTCATTGGGCACCAAATCTTCCTGCCGGAACTCTTTGACGGAAGAGGCGATAATTTTAGTTTTGCGCTCATCGCCGAATTTATCAATTAAACCCTGCAAATCGCCTTTGATGCTTTTTAAAATTTTTTCTTTTGATTTTAAAATAGACTCCAGCTCTTTGATTAATTTTCGTTTCTCGGCTAATTCATCGGTTACTTTTTGCTGTTCCAAATTGGCTAAATTCTGCAGGCGCATTTCTAGGATGGCTGCCGCCTGAATTTCCGTCAGCTTAAAGCGCTTCATTAAATTGACGCGAGCGACTTCTTTGTCTTTGGACGCTTTGATGACTTTAATGACCGCGTCAATATGGTTGAGCGCGATCATCAAACCTTCAAGAATGTGCGCGCGCGCTTTAGCTTTGTCCAAATCAAACTGCGTGCGGCGCCGGATAACTTCGCCGCGGTGCTTTAAATATTCGTCCAGCACCATCTTTAAATTAAGCAATTTTGGCTGAATGCCGTCCACCAAAGCGATCAAATTAACGTGGAAAGTCGTCTGCAGCGAAGTATGCTTAAACAAGCTGTTTAAAATTTTCTTGGGATAAGTGTCCTTTTTTAATTCAATGACGACGCGCACGCCTTCTCTGTCCGATTCGTCGCGCAAATCCTTAATGCCTTCTAACTTTTTGTCTTTGACCAGCTCCGCGATTTTTTCCATCAACTCGGCTTTATTCACTTGATAGGGAATTTCGGAAACTATAATTTTTACCGCGCCGCCTTTGTCTTCCGTAATGTCGGTTTTGGCGCGCATCACGATCGCGCCTTTGCCGGCCGCGTAGGCTTTTTTTATTTCCTCGGCGTCGTAAATAATGCCGCCGGTGGGAAAATCCGGGCCCTTGATGAACTCCATCAATTCGTCGACGGAAGCGTCGGGATGGTCAATGAGGTAAATTATGCCTTGACACAATTCGGTTAAATTATGGGGCGGAATGTTAGTCGCCATGCCGACCGCTATGCCCAGCGCGCCGTTTAAAAGCAGATTCGGCAGTTTGGCCGGAAAAACTACCGGCTCTTTTTGGCTGCCGTCGTAGTTAGGGATAAAATCAACGGTGTTTCTTTCTAAATCGGAAAGCAGCTCTTCGGAAATAAAAGAAAGTTTGGCTTCAGTGTAGCGCATCGCCGCCGCGCTGTCGCCGTCCATGGAACCAAAGTTTCCCTGTCCGTTGACTAAGCGGTAGCGCATGGAAAAATCCTGCGCCATCCGGACCATTGATTCGTAAACCGCCGCGTCCCCGTGCGGATGGTATTTGCCTAAAACCTCGCCGACGACGGTCGCCGATTTGCGGAATTTCGCGGTCGGCTTTAAGCCCAAACTCCACATGGCGTACAGAATGCGGCGATGCACCGGCTTCAAGCCGTCGCGCACGTCCGGCAAAGCGCGGCTGACGATCACGGACATGGCGTAATCTAAATAAGAGCTGCGCATTTCGGCAGCGAGCGAAGTCGGCGCCACCAAACCGTAATCGGTTTTTTGCTTCTCCTTGATTATCTGATTCGGCGCTGCCGGCGCGGCTGTCTTTCCCGCGCCCTCTTCTTGTCCCGGCTCTATTGATTTAGATTTTTCTTTCTTAGACATACTATATAAACTCTAATTTTTAATTTTATTTATTTTTCGCCGGTGCTTGACGCCTGCGTCAGCTTATCATTTAGGATGAACAATAACTTCTCCAACTCAATTCTCCGCTCCATGTCAGTCGGCAGCTTGATGGCCGCTACCTGCCCCGAATTATTCATGGCTTGTTTCAAGTCAGCCATGTTTTTTTTAGCCTCGGTTAACGCCTCTTTAAAATTAAGAGCGGCCGCGTCTAACTGCGTATTGGGGCTAACCGCTTGCCGGCTGGCTGGCTGAATGTTATTTTTAAAATTTATTGCCCACACTACCGCGATCACCACCATAAAAAAACCCACTCCCGCGTACATCGCCAGTCTTTTTTCCCGTTCCACTTTGGCTTGATGTTCAGATGTTAAAACAACTGGAGTTCCTTTTGCTCGTCTAATTACTTTTTTAGTTATTTTCTTTTTTGCGGACATACCTCCTCTTTTTTTTCCTCTTATGTCATTCCCGCGAAAGCGGGAATCTAAATATTATTGCAAAAATATGGGATTCCCGCTTTCGCGGGAATGACAATGCCTAAAAATTTTACTTAAACACCACTAACTCCATATCCTCGGTCGGCAAATCTTTTTTATTGATCTTTAATTTATCTTCTATATTTTGCGGCTTGATGCCGATTTCTTTGATAAACGGCTCCACCCCGCTGATGTCTAACGTTAAGTTGGGCTGCTGATAATGCATCGGAATGATTAATCGCGGCTCAATTTGGTTTATGACTTCTACCGCCCGTTTAGCGTCTAAAGTATATTTGCCTCCCACCGGTATCATCAAAACGTCGGTTCCTTCCAGCCGCTCTACCTGTTTGTGGTCTAAAATGTGCCCCAAATCTCCCAAGTGCGTTATCACCACGTCTTCCAGGCTAAGGCGATAAATTATGTTGCCGCCCCGTTCTTTTCCTTCTTTATCGTCATGGAACGAATCAATGCCCTGGATAAAAACGTCCTTAATTTCGTACTCGCCCGCCGTATCAACCACATAAGGATTGCCGCGCACCGCCGCCAGATTGTTATGGTCTTTATGCGGGTGGCTGACGGTAACGATATCCGCTTCCATGCCGGGAACCTTCAGCCCGTAGTCTTTGCCGAACGGGTCAATGATGACGTTCACGTTTTCGCCCTTGCTGTCTTTACCGCTTAATTTAAAGCAGGAATGGCCTAAATATTGGATGTACATAATACAATTTTTGAATTTTTAATCTTAAAATTTAAATATTAAAGCATTATTTAAAAATTAAAAATTACAAAATTAAAAATTTTATCTAGAGTACAGTCTCTCCATCTCTTCATCCTCTTTATTTTCTTCGTTTTTACTTTCATCTTCCAATTCTTCTTCCGCCTCTTCCGCCGCCGCCACCGGCGGCAAATCTGTCCCCGCCTCCGCTGCTAATTCTTCATCTATAACATTGCCCTCTTGATTTTCAATGTCTTCGCTTTCCTCAAATTCCTCGCTTTCATCTGCAACTTCTCCACCCTCTTCATCGCCTTCTTCGTTTTCTCGCTTTCTTGTTTTATTGTTTTCTTGTTCCTCTTCTTCTCCTAAAACTTCCTCCACGTCAAATTGCGACTCGGCGCGATTATGCAGAGGAACTCCGGCAGTACTAAGCTCGCTTACTTTAGCATATTCTTGCCTGCTAATCAAGATCTCGCGCGGCTTAGCGCCATTCGCCGGGCCAATGATCCCTCCATCCTCTAAGATGTCGATTAACCGGGCCGCGCGCGCATAGCCAATGCGCAACCGGCGCTGCAAAAATGAGGTGGAAGCTTTGCCGGAATTAATCACGATCTCTTTGGCTTCTTCGTACAAATCATCGCTGTCGCTGTCGTTAAATCCCATGCCGGCCAGGCCGCTTACTTTTTGCCGCCCCACTATTTCTTCGTTGTAGGCGACTTCGCCGGCCTGGCCTTTGATATGACGAACGATGCGCTTGATTTCATAGTCGTCCACAAAGGCCCCTTGCAGGCGCTTGGGCTTTGACAGCTCGGCGGTGATAAAGAGCATGTCGCCCCGCCCGAGTAATTTTTCCGCTCCCTGCGAATCTAAAATAGTGCGCGAGTCAATGGCGCTGGAAACCGAGAAAGCGATCCGCGCCGGAATATTGGCTTTGATTAAACCGGTTAAAATATCTACCGAAGGCCGCTGCGTTGCTAAAACTAAATGGATGCCGACCGCCCGGGCCATTTGCGCCAGCCGAATTACGGCCCCTTCTACGTCGCGCGCGGCCGCGACCATTAAATCCGCCAATTCATCGATAATGACGACGATTGCCGGCATTCTTTCGGCGGCATTGGCGTTATAACTGTCAATGTTGCGTTTGCCGGCGGCGGCCAAGACATCAAAGCGGCGGTCCATCTCATTTAAGCACCATTTCAGGGCGTTGATGGTTTTAGGCACATCGGTAATGACCGGCGTTAACAGATACGGCAACCCGTTATAGACGGGGAATTCAACCCGTTTGGGATCGACTAAAATTAACTTTAAATCATCGGGATTATTTTGATAAAGCAAACTGACGATAATTGAATTTAAACAAACGGATTTTCCCGAACCGGTAGTGCCCGCCACGAGCAGGTGCGGCATTTTGGCTAAATTCGCCAGCCACGCCTGACCGGCGACGTCTTTGCCCAGCGAAATCATAATGTTATGCTTTCTCTCCCGAAACTCTTTGGTGTCCAATATCTCACGCAATCCCACCCGCGCGATAATGCGGTTGGGCACTTCAACGCCGACTAAGGACTTGCCCGGAATCGGCGCCTCAATTCTGATCGGGTGCATGGCGAGCGCCAGCGCCAAGTCGTTGTTCAGGGCGGTGATGCGGGTTAATTTTATCCCCTCGGCCGGCTTAAAAGTATATTGCGTTACGGTCGGACCGACGCTGACCTCGCCCATTTCTACCGGAATGCCAAAATTTTCCAAAGTGCGCTTAATGACTTCGCTGGAAGTTTTTACGTCCGCGCCCGAAGGGCGGCCAATTTTATCGCTTAATAAATCGAGCGGCAAATTTATTCTAATGTTGCTGCGGGTTAGCCGCGTTGGCTGTTCTTCCGCCCGTTCAAGCTCCGACTGCCTGGAAGCGCCGGCGGCTTCAGCTACTTTACGCGAACTAAACTCCGCCCCATTTTCGTTTTCGCTAAATTCAACCTCTTCTTCCGCAATCAGCTCTTCCATTCCTTCTTCTTCCTCGCTCGTTTCGCCGGCGCCTTGCCGGCGGCGCAATCTGTTCAGGACCCATCCGAAGGGAGCAAACAGGCGGCCTAAGAATCCTTGGACGCCAAACATGCCGCTGATAGTAGTGTCAAAAATCAACACTAGCGATATGACTAATAAACACCCTAGCACCAGCAACGCCGCCCAAAAACCGACTAAATTAATAAAAATTTTGGCTAAAAAAAGACCGATGTAGCCGCCGCCTTTGCCTAAATTAACCGCCGTTTCGGGGTTGTCTTGATAAAAAAAATGCAACAGCGACTGCCAGCTTAACAGGAAAAAAAACAGGCCCACATAAGTATAGCCGTGCACCCACTTTTTGTCCTCGTTGTACAATAGCCAGGCAAAGCCCAAAACTAACAGCGGAAACACGAATTTCCCCCAGCCAAAAAGAATCGTCAAGCCGGAGTCAATATAGTCTCCTAAAAAGCCGGCTAAACTAAATAAGCTTAACCAACTGACGCCGCCGAAAGCAACCAGCGCAATGATTAAAATGCTCTTTTTTGCTTCCGGGCTTAAATCAAAAGCGTAGCCGCCGGAAAAGCGGTCGTAACGGCGCGTGTATTTTCTTTTTCGTCTGCCTAACATAATGATACTGCAAAAAAATCACTAAAAAGTGACTTTATCCACGCTTTAATTATAACAAATTTTAGAGAAAAATAAAAGCTGTTTTGCGTTGACAAAATCGTTTTTATTTCTTGCGTTTCCAAATCACCCCCACTAAAACCACAATCAACCCTCCGCTCAAAACTAATAGATACTGGATTAATTTTAGCTTTTTATTATTCTGCGCCAGCTCCCACGAATCGCTCGCGCTGACTGCGCCGAGCACTTCGCCCGTTTGCGCCGAGCCGCTTTCCATAATAATATCTTGCTGGGAACGCGGCAGAATCCGGTATTTATCGTTACTTTGCGACACGATGCCAATAACGGAAATTTTGTCGCCTTCATTGATGTTTTCTCTATTTATTTTCGCGCCCTGCTTAAAATAAACTTCCGCTTCGCCGTTGCCGTCGTCCAGCCAGACGCTGGAACCTTTTTTATCAACCACCTCGCCGCTCACGCGCACTAATTGCGCCTCCGTTTCTTCGCCGATTTCTTCAGCCGTAAAATCTTGGGGCGCCGGCAAAGTGCTGGTCGCGATTTTTTTAATGTCAGCGGCCGCTTTTGTCTTTAAACGCAATTCGCCGTAACTTTCCGATAACTCCCCCGCAACGGAAATTTTGTCGCCGACTTCCAGCGCCGGAAATAACTTTTTATTGCTGTACACTTGAATGCCGGGCGAACCAACGATATAAAAATATTGCGTGGAGAAAACTCCGGGCTTAACCGCGACCGTGCCTTCAACTTTCGCGTAGCTTCCCTTTGCTAATTCGCGGATATTTTCCAAAGTAGTTTGGGTAAAAGCCGTATTTGTTTTCGCGCCGGTTGAGACGCTGTTTTTGGCGGCACTCGCGCTAGTAACTTTCACGCCTTTTACCGCCGTGGTTGCGTTGGTTGAAACTGTAACCGGCGAAGCATTCAGCGCTGCTTTAATCTTTATTATTTTTTCCTCTTTGATTGTGTGCTCGACGTCGCTCACTGTTAATGACGCTTGAAAATTTCCGGCTTGGAAATAAATATAAATCGGGTTCGGCTCGGTAGCAGTCGCGCCCGTGCCAAAGTTCCATAAATAAGTTAAATCATCGCCGTCCGCGTCTTCCGTGTCCGAACTGTCAAAAAAAATTATTTGCCCGACTACCGGTTCGCCTGACCAGCCAAAATCAACTACTGGCGCATGCTTAATCTGAATAATATTAGGCGCGCCGGGCGTAACCACTTCGCTCCATTCCCAAGTTAACGGCGTGCTAGTCGCGTTTTTCACGTTATAGCTCCGTCCCTCGACTGATTTTTCGTATTTTACCGTCTGCGCCGGCGTTTCTGAATCGGGCGGATATAATTTTACCTCGTCACCGCCGTTATTCAGCGCGATTTTGCTGTCTCTGCGGTAAACTACGAAATAATTTTGCGGTTTGATAATAGTGTCATTGCGAGCAACCCCGCTATTAACGGCATCCGTCTTTTTTATTGCGTATCTTCTTGTGCTGCTGTCTCCTAAAATCCAGCCGGTTAAATCCACTTCTTTGTCTCCCCGATTAAACAACTCAATAAACTCTCCTGCAACTTCATCGCCGCGCGGCTGGGGCAGGATTTCGTTGATGATAATATCACTCTCCCCTGAAGGCGAGACGTCGACGTCTCGCCTTCCTAACGATGCGTCAACATCGGAAATAATATTTGCGCCACCCTTGGTAACTGTCGCGGTCACCGCAAAATCGTTTTTGTTGTTGTAAGTATTATGCCCGTCTCCGGTGCGCGCTATTGCTTTAGGATCGCTTGCGGTCGGCGCGTTATCGTCGGTACTACCGTCTTTCCAGTTGCCGTAAGCGACTTGGTCAATGACAGTGTCGCCTTGCTTTAAAATAATTAAATCGCCCGCGTTGTTCAAATTTCCTTTGGGCTTTTCCACCACAAAATATTTTTCTAATATGCCGCTTAAAGAGGTTTTGGCGCCGCTGCCGTCGTAAATAAACCAACCGTCCAAGTTTATATTACTACTTTGTTTATTATATAATTCTATAAACTCCACTTCCTCATCCGCCGGATCCGGCACGAATTCATTAATAACAATGTCGCCCCAGCGGTAATTGACATTAATTTGACCGGCTGATGGTGTGGCGATAGTTGGCTCGGGGCTCTCTGGCGGCGACACAGGTGAATTATCCGCGGGCGGGGGCAGTGGCGGCGTTTGAGCTCCTTCGCTATTTGCCGCTTTCGGCGTGCCGCCAGCGCTGGCGCTATTTTGCCAGTTGCCGCTTGCTACGCGCTCCATTGTTTGTTTGGATGTATTATCGCCGGCAGGCCAACCAGAGCCCGCTTCTATTTTATTAATTAAGCTACCTTGGTTATCTTGCAATTCTAATACTTCACCATCATTTCCCAAGGCACCGGTATAAATAAAATCAGCCGCAACACCAGAAACAGTTTCATCATCAGTGCGTTCTAATAAAAAATAATTATTACCTGAAATAACACCATGTAAATTTATCTGCGGTGCACCGCCATCTGTCGCGCTTAAAATCCATCCATCTAAACTGATATTACCAGTAGTTGTATTATATAATTCTATCCATTCGTCATTAGCGCTAATATTTGTGCCCATCCACGCTATTTCATTAATAATAATATCGCCAAGATTAGCCGCGTGCGCATAATTTTGCCAACAAAAAAAGGCAACTGAAGCTAAAAATATAATAAACAGAATTTTATTTTTATGTAATTTTATTTTAATTAAACTCATAAATACAATATGTATTTCAGCATCATCCAAAAATGCGCGAAACTTCCCGCCATTACGAACAAATGAAAAATTTCGTGCATGCCAAACCATCGTTTAGCCGGCATGATGCCGCCCAAGCCAAAAAATATTACGCCGATGGTATAAAACATGCCGCCGGCAAACAGCCACCAAAAAGCCGGCAGAGGGATTGATTGCAACAGCGGCACAATCGCTATTATTATCAGCCAGCCCAATAGCAAATAGCTTACGCCCGATAACGCCGGCGGCAACCGCCAGCCGGCTAATTTCCAGACGGCCCCGATTAAACCTATGCCCCACACTGCCCCAAACAAACTCCAGCCCCAGCCGCCGCGCAAAGGCACTAAACTAACGGGCGTATAAGTGGCGTGGTCCAGCCGCCGCAAAGTTTCCTTTTTAGCCGAGCCACTGGTCGTTAAGTGATAGGCGGCGCTGGTCCCGTAAGTTAAAATCAAACTGGCGCCGAAAACGGCAAACGAGACAACATGCCAAGGGCCGGCATCGCGCGCCGCCGCTAAACTTACCAATACGGCCAGCCCGGCGATAGACGATAGCGCCCCGATTAAATGGGTTAAGCTGCTGATTAATTCGCGTGGTAATTGTTTTTCCTCTGTCATGTGGGTTTATTATATCATAAAAAACGCCCTGCTCCAGCTTGATTTTTGCCGCCAAATAAGTTACACTGCAAAAAGCGGAGATAAGTTTATTGTAATTCGTAATTGATAATTTTTAATTGACTTTATGTCCGGCCATTCCAAATGGGCGACGACCAAAAGGCAAAAAGCGGCGGTAGACGCCAAACGCAGTTCGGTATTTACCAAAATCGCCAACATCATCACGATTGCCGCGCGCCAAGGCGGCAACCCGGAAATGAATTTTTCGCTTCGTATCGCCGTTGACCGCGCCCGCGCCGTTAACATGCCCAAAGACAACATTGAGCGGGCGATTAAGCGCGGCAGCGGAGAACTCGGTGGCGTTACTTTGGAAGAATTGACCTACGAAGGATTCGGTCCCGCCAAATCCGGATTTATCGTAGAAGTCGTCACCGACAACAAAAACCGCACTGCCGCCGAGATCCGCCATCTATTCACTAAAAACGGCGGCGCGCTCGGCGCGGCCGGCAGTGTCATGTGGAATTTTGAACGTAAAGGAGTGATTAGAATTGCTAAAGAAAATTTAGCGGGCGCGAACTGGGACGAGTTTGAGTTGGAGTTAATAGACAACGGCGCTGATGACATCAAACAAGAAGAGGAGGGGGTGATTATTTTAACCAAAATTGAAAATTTAACCAAACTTAAAAATTGGTTGGACGATAAAAAAATTATTACTGAATCGGCGGCTTTAGAATACGCGCCTAAAGAAGAAAAAAACGCGAGTGAGGAAGATAAAACAAAAATCCAAAAATTAATTGAGGACTTGGACGACAATCAAGACGTTAGCAATTATTATCCGGATGTTATAATTTAAATATATAATTTTTAATTTTGTAATTTTTAAATAAATCCTAATTTTTAAAAATTAAAAATTGGAAATTAAAAATTTAATGCCATCTTTTAAAAAAGAGGAACATCGGGCGCGCTCAACTTTTTCTAACAAGAGCGACCCCAAAATAATTTTAGGCGTAGATCCCGGTCTCGCCACTACCGGCTTTGGCGTTATCAACGCCGATAAATATCGCCAAAGCTTAGCGGGCTATGGCTGCATTCAAACTAAGCCCAATTCGCCGCACGCCCAGCGGCTGAAGCAAATTAAAGACAAGCTGACAAAAATCATAACCAAATATCAGCCCAACGCCATTGCCGTGGAACAACTATTTTTTTATAATAACGCTAAAACGGCCTTTGTGGTCGGAGAAGCGCGCGGCGTTATTTTACTTACCGCCTGCGAGCGCCGTCTGCCCATTTATGAATATACGCCGCTGCAGGTAAAACAGGCGGTCAGCACCTACGGCCAAGCCAGTAAACTGCAAGTGCAAAAAATGGTAAAATTATTATTGCGGATGAAAGAAATGCCAAAACCCGACGATGCGGCCGATGCGCTGGCAATAGCGATTTGTTGCGCCAACTCATTACCAAACCAATACAGAAATAAATAGCCAATTTTTAATTTTTGAATTTTTAAACAAATCTTAAATCTTAATTTTTAAAAATTAGATATTAAATATTATTTAAAAATTAAAAATTACAAAATTAAAAATTTTACATGAAAACGCTTAAAATAATCCATATCGTTTCCGAAGTTGATCCCTTTTCCAAAACCGGCGGGCTAGCGGATGTGGTCCGCAGTTTACCCAAAGCCTTAAAAAGGTTAGGCCACGATGTGGCGATCATCACGCCGCTTTACGGACAAATTATTGACAATAAAAAATTCCGGCTGGAATTGATAGAAAAAGACATCAAGCTTTACCCCAACGGCGATGAAAGCGGCAACGATAACGGCGAAACCGTTACCGTTAATTATTGGCGCGGCTATTTAATGCACGGCTTGCCGGTATATTTCGTGGAAAATGAAAAATACTTTTCCCAGCGCAAAAATCTTTACGGCTCAACGCACGAAAACGCGCGTTTTTTAATTTTTGACGCGGCGGCTTTGCGCTTCATCTCCATGCGCGAGCTCAACCCGGACATTATCCATTGCCACGACTGGCATGCCGGGCTTATCCCTTACTATCTAAAAAATAACTTCCCCTACGCGGCTAAATTGCAAAACGCAAAAACCGTTTTTACCATCCATAACCTCGCTTATCAAATGGGCATGAATTGGTGGGACGTGCCGCCTAAACACAAAGATTACGGCACGACCAAGCTGCCGTCCTTTGCGGAGCCGGCGATAGAATATGTTAACTTTGCCAAACGCGCCATTATGAACGCCGACGTCGTCAACGCGGTTTCGGAACAATACGCGGAGGAAATTCTCACCCCTAAATTCGGCCAAGACCTGCACCGCATCTTGCGCCACCGCCAAAATAAGCTCTTTGGCATTATCAACGGCATTGACTACAAAGATTACAATCCGGCGACTGACGCCGGTTTGCACAAAAATTATAGTTACCAAAATGCCATGACGGGCAAAAAGAACAATAAAAAATTCCTGCAAAAAAAATTCGGCTTGCCGGTTAATGCTGATATCCCGCTGGTAGCGATGACTTCCCGCATCGTCTTTCAAAAAGGATTTGAATTGGTGCTCCAAATCGCCGAAGAAATTATGCGGCTTAACTTGCAGTTAATGGTCGTCGGTTCGGGAGAAAAAACCTACATTAACGAGATGCAAAAATTAGCGAGACACAATGATAAGTTCGTCATTATTCCTTCGCATCAGGAAAATCAAAAGTATGAAACCCTGATTTACGCCGGCTCCGACCTGCTGCTGCTGCCTTCCCACCACGAGCCCTGCGGGTTAAATCAGCTGATTGCGATGCGCTACGGCTGCGTGCCGGCGGTGCATCGGGTGGGCGGACTTTTAGACACCGTCGCCGATTACAGCCCCCGCGACCATAGCGGCAACGGCTTTGCTTTTGATAATTTTAATTCTTACGAACTCTACGGCGCCTTAGTGCGCGCGCTGGAGCTCTTTAAAAATAAAAAACAATGGCACAAGCTGCTCATTCACGCCATGCAAGAATCAAATTCTTGGGAGATACCGGCAAAAAAATATTTAGACCTATATAAAACAGCTTTAGCGATAAATTAAAAATAAAAAATTTCATACCGTATTTCTATGCTTTGGTTAAACTTTCTCCATTTCTATCAACCGGCGACCGCGGAAAAAGAAACTATAGTAGCGGCGATAATTAGCAGTTACACCCGCATTACTAAAGCTTTGCTGAAAAATCCGCGGATTAAATTTACCGTTAACGTCAGCGGCTGCTTGTTGGAAAAAATAAACGAATTTGGTTACCAAGCGCTGCTTGATGGTTTGCGCAAGCTGGCTCAACGCGGGCAGCTGGAGTTAGTAGGCACGGCCGCTTATCATCCGCTCCTGCCGCTTATCCCTCCGGCGGAAGCAACTAAACAGATAAAGTTGCAGGAAGAGCTGTTGGGTAAATTTATCGGCGAGCCTCGCGGGCGCGGATTTTTTCTGCCCGAAATGGCCTATTCTCCGGCAGCGGCCCAGCTGATCAAAACTTTAGGATACGAATGGCTGATATTAGATGAGATTTCGGGCGGCAAGGCGAGCGCTTTAGACTGCGGCCAAGTTTACGTTGACGCGCAGAGCGGGCTAAAAGTTATTTTCCGCGAGCGCCTGCTTTCGCAAAGCTACGTACCCAACACCGTCGCTAAATTAATCGCTACCGAACGAGCGGTTGCAGTGACGGCGACCGATGCCGAACTTTACGGCTTACGGTATACCGATTTGTCCGGGAACTTTGAAAAATTGTTGCGGGACGACCGGCTGCAGACATTGACGATTTCCGAATTTATGGGACAAAACCCGCCGACAAAAAAAATAAAAATAACTCCCTCGTCTTGGGAGTCAACGGTTCCGGAATTACGGGCGGGCAAGCCTTACGCGCTCTGGTACGATGACAATAACCTTCTGCAAAAAAAACTTTGGCGGCTCTCCCGTCTGGCTTGGGAAACGGTGGGGCGTTTTGACGCCGACTATCAGCATCTTTGGGCGGAACGGCATTTGCGCCAAGGGCTCGCCAGCTGTACTTTTTGGTGGGCGTCCGGCCGCGATTTTAAAAACCTCTTTGGCTCCCTCTCCTGGAGCCCGGATGAAATCGAGAGAGGCGTCAACGAATTAACTAAAGCCGTTCGCTCGCTGGATGATTCGGCCAGCCGCCCCGCCAAAATCAAAGCGGAAAAAATCTGCTTAGAAATAAAAAAAATGATTTGGAGCAAGCACTGGAAATATTACTGGAAAAAATAACCTATGAACATCAGGCAACTCTACGACGAACAATTTATTTTAAAATATTTTAGGCGGCGGATTCTGCCTCTTTATCCCGACTGCCAAAACATCACCCGAGTTAAAATTAACGGCATTAAAAATAACATCTGGGAAAATTCATATCATGTGGTAGTGGAGTACGACACCTATTTTACCGCCGCGGGTCATAAACTAAAGATGCTGCCGATATTTTGCTCGGCCCATTCGCATGAGCCGCGCCGCAATATTTACGCCGCCCTTTGTTTTTTATGGAGCAAGGGCTTTGCCCGGGGCAACCTTACTATCCCCCATCCTCTTTTTTATTCGCAACGCTTCCACGGCGTTTTTTACCGCGGCTTAAAAGGAAACAACCTTTTTCATTTTATTATGGCTAAAGACGCGGCCGAAATAAAACATCTGCTCCGCCTGACGGCCCGCTGGTTTGCCAAGTTGCACCAATTGCCGACTGCGGGCGCGAAAAATTTTAATAAAAAAAACAGTTTAATCGCTACCACCATCCCCGGCGCCCAACACTGGTTGAAAAAAATACAAGACCGGTATCCGGCCTCCTACGCCGACGCCTATAATATTTTTTCCCGCCTCAATCAGGAAGAAAAAATCCAATTTGCCTCGTTAAGCCGGCGCTACTTAATCCACGGCGACGCCCATCCGGAAAACGTCATCCGCATTGCCAAAAATAAAATCGGTTTAATTGATTTTACTGACATGTGCTTAGCGGATTTTGCCCGTGATATCGGCGCTTTCCTGCAGCAACTGGAATATATGGCCAGTAAATTCACTAAGGAACAAAATACCATCACCGAATTAAAGCAGATATTTTTAACTGAATACGTTAAAGCGGCCAAACTGAAACTGACTGCCGATTTACAACAAAGAATATCCACCTACTACCGTTGGGCCGCCTTGCGCACGGTCATTTATCTTTTCGTCAGCCAGTATCCCGAGCCCGAACGCGCCCAGATATTGCTTGATAAGTTGAAACAGGAGTAAACAAAAATTCCGTCCCGCATTACTGCGGGACGGAATTTTTTTATGGTAATCTATTTTACTGTCTTACCAATTGCTGCGCGGCCGATCGCCGCCGCGGTCGTTATAACCGCCCGAGCGGAAACCGCCGCCCCGATGCTCACCCCGCTCTTTGGGCGGGCGAGCTTCGCTGACAGTGATGGTACGGCCGTCTAATTCTTTGCCGTTCCACATGTCAATTGCCGCTGTAGCTTCCTCATCCGTTGCCATCTCTACGAAGCCGAAGCCCCGAGAGCGGCCGGAAAATTTATCAGTGACTACTGCCGCTGATGTGACGGAGCCTGCCTGCGCAAAAGCGTCACGCAACCCGTCGTCGGTGGTGTCATAAGACAAACCGCCGACATAAAGTTTCTTGGCCATTGATTTCTCTTTAAACGTTAGTGATTAAGTTGTAAGGCGACCTATTTGTTACGCCTCTGCTTGCCCCTATCACTTGCGTTTAAAGGGAAGAGTTGAGCGAACAACGCTTACTTAACTGTCAGTATAAGCCTAAACTCAATTTTTGTCAAATAACTACTCAAAAATCAATACTGCCGCCGCCAACACCGTTGTCCATAGCCCGTCTTTATGGCCCTCGGCAGACTGCGTAATATTGGTTGTTTTAATTATTTTGCCCGATGCCTTATACACCTGCTCCCGCTCATCCCAGGCGGCGTTGGAATCAAATTCTAACCCCAAAGTAGTCGCGAGCATGGTAGCCGCTAAATCCTCCGCGTAGTCGCCGGCTTTCTCGGCGGTTTCGCCGCAAGGATGGTGCTCGGACAGGTAGCCGTGCTGATTGGCGTCTCCCGGCTGCGCCAGACCAATGGAAGCGCAGATTAAGCGGTTGGGTTCGTTAGTCGCCTGTCGGGCTAATACGGTAAAAACGACTTGCCCCGGGCTTAAAAATTTTTTCCCTTCCTCTTTAGAAATTCGTTTGCAATTCGGCGGGAAAATCGAACTGACGGTGACTAAATTGTACTCGGCAATGTCGGCATTGCGCAAAGCCATTTCAAACGACTGCAAATATTCCTTGTGATGGCCAACGCCTTTGGTAAGGAACATTTTAGTCGGCACGAAATTTACCATAGGTTACTTTTATATTAATAAATAAATTTTTAAGTTTTTTCTTCTTGGCGCCGCAGCAGCCAAATTCCCAAATAACTCAACGGCGTATAGAGTATTCCCATTCCGAATTTAAACAGCCACCAGGGGATAATAATCATCATGATGGTTTTAAGCGGATACACGCCGGCAAAAGCGATTGAGGACCAAATAACGGTATCCACTAACTGCCCCCACAGGTTAGACAAGTTGGAGCGCAGCCAAAACAGCTTGCCTCCTAATTTAGCCCGAAGGAAAAAAAATGAAAATACGTCCTGGTACTCGCCGATGGCAAAAGCTACCAAAGAGGCGACGGCAAAGCGCAAGGAAAGACCAAAAATTTGCCCATAGGATTCCCGCATAAAAAAATCCGGCGAGGCGGGCATTAAATTAGCTAAAAAATTAAAGCCGATAAAAAGCGCGGTGCAATAAATTCCCATTCTGACGAACATCCGCGCCAGCTCTTTTCCGTACACTTCGCCGATGACGTCCGTCATTAAAAAAACGATCGGGAAAGCAAAAATCGCGACCGACAAGTGCGTGCCAAAAATAAATGGCATCAGTTTAATGCCTAAAGTATTGGAGGCGATTAAGGCGGTCAGGTACATCGTCAGGGCAATAAAAATTTTTTGATTCATCATAATATATTAGTGACATCAATTATTAAATCTGGCGGTGGGAGTGAGATTTGAACTCACGAAGGGCGTTAACCCTTACTGGTTTTCGAAACCAGCGCCTTCAACCGCTCAGCCATCCCACCTTACCTTTTATTTGTATTATTTGTAAAAGATTTGTTGATTTGCGGGTGAATGTCTATTTGGTACACGCCCATCATCCCCGCCAGCACCCAAAACAACACCGCCAAATCATTTTTAAAATACGGCGCGTCAACTAAGCCGTGAACGACAATAACTATCATCGCGCATGCCAATCCTAAAATTAAAGCTCTTTCTCTTTCTGACTTTATGGACTTTACAGACTTTATAGACTTTAGACTGATTAGGAAATACTTTACTATAATCCAAAGAAAAAGCAACATACCGACAAGCCCCAGTTCCGACCAGAAGTTTAAAAAAATATTGTGCGGATAAAGATATGTTTCCAATGGCTGCCAAACTCGCCGGCGATAATCAGCGTTAAAAACCACCTTGCGCTGAAAATCCGAGTCATTATAATCGCGCACAAAAATTCCTTCCTGATGATGCGGCGCGACCGCCATTTGGTAATTCGCTAAGCCGGCGCCAGTAATAATCCTGCCGTCTAAAAGCATTTTTTTTGTTTCCGCCCATTGCTGCCGCCGGATTTGACCGTCCAAATCGCGCAACATGATTTTACTTTGCAGACGCCCTAACCCAGTCGGGCTTAAGCTCAAGGTTATCAACGCCGCCACCATTACTGCCGTAACTATGAGGCGCGAGCGCCAATTATACAAAATGCCAAAAATAACCAACGCGATTATTAACCCAATCAAAGCTCCTTGGGAATGGGAAAAATAAATAGCAGTGACAGATAATAAAATAACTGAACAAACAAATAGTGCCTTTAAAATTGGTAATTTTGAATTTAAAATTTGTTTGTCATTTGATATTTGATATTTGATATTTTGCGCCGTAAGACCCAACAGCCAACCAGACAGCGTAATGATTATTGGTCCTAAATATAATCCCAGCGCGTTCGGATACGCAAACGCTCCGGTTACCCGCCCGCTGCCTTGCCAAGCGGCTGGCAATAAATTTCCGCTCAACCATTGATAAATCGCTACCAAAGAGACAACGAGCGCGGATATCGCTAACGCCCAAAATATTTTATTTCTGTTTTCCTTAATCTTAAAGACATTAACAAAAACGATAAAAAACATCACCGGTTCGATAAAATATGCTTTCAGAATTCCTAAGCTCGCGTTGGTAAACCCAGCGGCTCCGGTGGAAACAAGCGCGACTATAAGCAATAAAATAATTTCCAAATGAAAAGGGTACTGTTTGATATTTTGATGGGATTCCCGCCTGCGCGGGAATGACAAATAAAACAATAACGGCAATTCATCCGCTCGCCACGCTTTTATAAACCAAGCGGCGAACAAAACTAAAATCATCGCCTCTAACAAAGTCATCGGCAAAAATCCCAAATTAAATCTGATTTGGTACGCCGGTAATGCCGCTATTACTAACGCGGTTGCTAAATCCAGCCGCCGCCAAGCCAGCAGCGCAAAGAAAACGACAAAAATTATAATAAGCGCTATCATGTTTTTGCGTTAAGTGTTAAGTGTTTGCTGTCACCTTATCATTTTTACCTAAAATTGTTAATATAACAAAACAACCCCGCAGTATTGCGGGATTGTTTATCCAGACACCTCCCAGAATATCCCGGCGTGAAGGTGTTTGGATTTATTTTTTAACTTTTGTGCCTTTGAATATTTCTAGGCATTAGTTGATTTTAAAAATGGCATCTAAGACAAATTTAACGATAGCGTAAGCGGCCACGATAATAACAATACCGATAATTGACGTAGTCAGTATGCTTTTGGCTTTGGTTACCTGGTCTTCGTTGCCGGCGGCAGTCATCCATAAAAATCCAGCGTACAAAACTAATACCAAAAAAATAATGCCCAACAGGCCTAAAATACCGTTAATTACT
>Ga0210057_1001849_pt1 | contig 31299 bp, 40 predicted proteins | sample CryGeyCG2114_010_2_FD_183968 | JGI IMG/M metagenome (GOLD analysis project Ga0210057, IMG submission 183968) | Groundwater microbial communities from aquifer - Crystal Geyser CG10_big_fil_rev_8/21/14_0.10 (SPAdes) (version 2) | ecosystem: Environmental > Aquatic > Deep subsurface > Groundwater ...
ATCAGTTAGTTTGCATTATGTCAACGAATTAATTAATGAAGTAAAAATATACTCGAAATGCAATATTTTATTATTCGTATCGTATAATTATTAAGTCACCGTCTTTCATTTGATAATTTTCAAAATCTTTATTTTCTTTTCCGTTAACCAACATTTTTACAGCGGCCTCTGAGGAATTTTTAAATTCAAAGATCTGTCCAGAGTTAAATTTCTTTCCCCAAATCTGAAAAAATCTCGCAATTCGTGTTTCATCTTTGGTTACTAATCCATTCATCTCCATATGCAGGATTCCTTCTGAAGCGTCATCGTGAGTATGGATCTCCTCATGTTTTGTCGGCAAGATTCCAATATTCGCAGGGATTTCTTGTTTTTCTGTGTTTATATAAATTTCAAGTCTTGGATGCCAATGCAGTCCATTTTTGGCCACTATCTGATCATCTGGTATTGATGTTGAGGAGGAAGAAAGCAGGAGAGAAATACCGACAACTGCTAATATGGTAATTATCCCTCCTACAATAATAATTTTTGTTTCAGTATTAAGACTATGCATGATTTACGTGGTCTCCTTCATCTCCGCATTAAGCTGCATGCTCATGACCTGTTCCACCGCAAGCGTCGGAAAAGTCCCAAAGTTGCACTATTTGCTCCGAATTCCATCCATAATCAACAATTAGCTTCTTTGCCAAACCCTCGTAGGCATCCCAATGCCAGCATTTGCAGCAACATGGCCCTCCTTCGTCAGACATTTTCATGGCCTCATTGTAAGTAGCTTGCTGATCAGAAGTTAATTTAATCTCCTCAAGGTATTTAAAAAGCTGTTTTGCCTGACCTGCCGAGATATCATACGGGTCGGTGGGGATAATCGAAATATCCTTATATTTTCTTAAACCTTCAATTTGTTCCTGATAGGCGTGGTGATCCATTTTGTCGCAACAGGAGCCTTGTATTCTTTGATTATCAGAATAATTAAAAACTACTTGCCGTTGAAGGCCACAATTGTTGCTTGTTTGCGAAACCAAATAATTAAACTTTTGATCCGAACCGGCAGATGCATTTACATTACCAAGCTCTATATCGCCTTCAACATTATTAGTCGGTTTTTCCCAGTTAAAAACCAAATATCCCAATACTCCAATTACGGCAATTAATATTATTATAAAAATTTTCGCCAAAGGCGAATCAGCCTTGGGCTGAAAAAAATAGCGCATTATTTTGTAACCCCCATTTCCCTCATGCTTTTGGAAACAAAATACAATGAAAAAGCAATAAGAACAAGAGCCAAAATTGAGAACTCCAAACCTTGAAGCGGAAAAATAGCCAGTCCTCCTGAAACACCTAAAAGTCCGATAAGCGCAGTATTGCACGCAGAGCAGGCAGCTCCAAAAGCTCCGCCAAATATTCCAAAGAATCCAAGAACATTTGTACGCCCGATAAAAACTTTCGTTGTCCTTGTCCTAAGGACCACAAGAGAAAGATTCAAACCCGCTAAGAAAGAAACCAGAGCAACTGCTAAAACATTTACTGGTCCTGCAATTTCCCAAATCATTTCTACTTGATTTACAAAAACCTTCCATAAAATAAACGGATCAGAAGTTATTGCCAAAATTGAAGTAAAAACGGAAAAGCTATTGATAACAATGTAGAGAATAAAAAGCAAAATTGCTAAGATACCGGTCAGAATAACATAGGCGGGCTTATGTAAAAGAAGATTAATTGCGGCAGTTAGGATAACAACTTTACTCATTTTAATTTTACTGGACTGATTCTATTGCTGCCTTAAATGATTCGAAAGGCTGGGCACCGACAAGAATAGTTCCTTGGAATTTACCTTGTGAATCTGATTTGCCTATAAAAAATGACGGGGTACCGTTTGCGCCATATTGCGCAGCATCTGCTAAATCTTTGTCAACTTCGGCTTTGTATTTTTCAGAATCCAAACACTGTTGAAGAGCAGAGCTGTTTAGCTCAAGATCATTTGCGATAACTGAAAGGTCCTCAAGCGCAAGTCCAGTTCCGTTTGATGTTGTTCTTTTGAAAATCTCATCGTGATACTTAAAGTATGCAGAATCTCCTCCCTGCTCTCTCGCGCACTCGGCTGCTTGGGATTCTTTATGCGCATTTTGATGAAAATCAAGCGGAAGATCGCGCATTACAAGCTTAACTTTACCTGTATCTATATATTTACTTTTAATCTGAGAGAGTGTCTCGTCAAAAAATCTTTTGCAGAAAGGACACTCGTAATCAACAAATTCAATCATTGTAACAGGCGCATTATCTTTTCCTAGCACCGGATCATCATCAACTGAAACTTCAATCGGACCTGTGGGTTGTTGTGGTACTTGGGGATCTAAATCTTGAGCGATAACAGAATTATTCCCAGATACGTTTTTTTCAAGATATGAAACTTTTGTATATAAGACTCCGATTAAAAACGAGGCTATAATCAAAAGTGTCACCAAAAGACTAGTCATTTTAATCTTCGAAAGAATATAAACTAAGAGCTTTCTTGGATTAATTCTTGCTTTCGTTGCCATACTACAAAGTGTAGTAGAACTTCTCTTAAGCTGTCAAGTAGTAAATTAAATTCTTATTCCGAAGGCGTGTAAAGGCGTGAGGCGTTTAACTGACTAAACGATTCATTAGGGGACTTTTCCAAATAAGTCCCGCTGTAATTTTGAGAAGAACTGCAGGAATTTATACATTGATTACTATTGCTGCATAGCATCAATATGTCTTGATTTTCATTATGAATCTCATTTGCATATACTGGAGTTACAATCATAATTACAACAGTAGCTAATGAGAAAAGACTAAATAAAAGATATTTTAATCGGAATCTTCTACGGTTATAATTTTTATTTATCAACGAATAAATCCTGGGTTCAAGAGTTTCGTAGTCTGCGATTGCCGCAACCGGTACTGTTTCAATAATAGGATATGACAGAAGTTTTTTGAGTGCCGTGATAAGCGGCTTTTTATCTCCAATCTTAGCAACTGCAAATTTGTCAGCTTCTATTTCCCTGTCAATCTTGTATTTTTTAATAAGATCTGAAAGCAGAGGAAAGAAAGGAAAAAATGATTGAAGAATTGAAGCAACTATCATTATAAAGTTATCGTGATTTTCTAAATGATACTCCTCATGCAGAAGTACCGCCTTTATCTCTTTTTTTGAGAGTTTTGAAATGAGCGCTGTTGATATATAGATCTTTTGTTCTCTTATGCCAAAACAAAAAGCAAATACCTTATTTGATTCAATTATTACAGTTCTTCCTTTTAATCCAAGATTTTTTATAAATTCTTCTTTTAAATTATCAATTTTAACTTTACCAATAAGTTTATTTTTTAAAATCTGTATTCTTATTATTAAAGTAATAAATCTTGTAAAAGAAATTGCTATTATAAAAAAAAGGGCTACAAGAGGAATTATGCTTAAGTAATGGGGAATGTGAATTATAAAGCTACTTATAAATGACTGGCAATAATATATTGCGTGACCTATTAAAGGGAAGAATTTTTGAATAATAAATAATAACGTTATTGCAAGTAGCGCAAACAATCCCAAAAACAAAATTAGACTTTTATTTATTCTTATCATGCTCTTCAAGAATCTTTAAAAAGTATTTTTTCTTTTTTTGGGGCAACTTATCTACACTTTCCGCAAATGAGGCTATCCCAATATTTCCAAAAGATCCAACAAAATTTTTTAAGAAAAGTCTAGCAATATTTTTAGTATATTTCTCTCTTGTGAGTTTTGGAAAATAAATATATCCATTATTTTTCTTTTCTCTATTAAGAAGTTCTTTATGATGAAGTCTTTGCAAAATAGTTGCGACAGTTGTGTAAGCTATTTTCCGTTCCTTTTTGAGTACTATGAGAATTTCTCTGGTTGAACAAAGTTTTTTCTCCCAAACTATATCCATTACTCTCTGTTCTAATTGACCAAGTGATGATTTCATACTACATATTGTAGCAGAGTTTTTATTTTTTATTAAATTTTTTTACTTTAAAAAGGAATTTTTGCATAAGTAATGTTTCAGAGAATTTTTATAATTTCGTTCTTCGTAACAGCAGGGCATTTGCAACAACGATTATGGATGAAGCAGACATTAAAACCGCTGCCCATTCGGGGCGAAGCAGTATTCCAAATGCAGGAAAAAGTATACCCGCTGCTGTTGGCATGGCAAAGAGATTATATCCCGTTGCCCATGCAAGGTTTTGGACCATTTTGGAATTAGTTTTGCGGGATAGTGAAATTGCCTTAACAACATCTTGCGGGTTGTTTTTCATAAGTACTATTTCTGCCGCCTCAACGGCAACATCTGTTCCTGCTCCTATTGCAATTCCAATATGTGCCTGAGTAAGACTCGGGGCATCATTTACGCCGTCGCCGACCATTGCCACAACATAGCCCTTCTTCTGGAGTTCCCTGATTTTCTCAACCTTATCGCCCGGTAAAACTTCCGCAAAAACCGTATCAAGATTTAAAGCAAGACCAACCTCGTCCGCCACTTCTTTTTTATCCCCTGTCAGCATTGCAATTTTGATGCCCATCTCGTGGAGCTTATCAATCGCAGGACGGGACTCGTCTCTTATTAAGTCGGATGATACGAAAGCGCCGGATAACTTTTTATCAATAGCAATATAAACTATTGTTCCTGCTTTTTTCGTCTTAAGTCTATTAATATCTTCTGTCTTAATACCTAATTCCTCCATCATGCGGCCGTTTCCCACAATAATTTCTTTATTATCAACCTCACCCAAAGCGCCTTTGCCCGGATAGGATTTAAAATTTTTAGGAGAAGGAATCGTAATTTTCTTCTTTTTTGCTTCATTTACTATACCCGCTGCTATTGAATGCTGGGAAGAAGATTCAACAGCTGCAGCAAGCCTTAATAGCTCCTGTTCTGCAACTGCTGAATTTGATACGCGAACTGCTTCTGCTATACCAAATTCTCCGCGGGTAAGTGTCCCTGTTTTATCAAATACCACATAATTTATTTTCCGCGCAATCTCAAGACCTTTCATATCTTTTATTAAAATGCCGTTTTTAGCACCAAGCGTTGAGGTAATTGTTGTAACAGTTGGAATAGCAAGACCCAGCGCATGCGGGCATGCAACAACCACAACTGCAACAGCAAGAGTTGATGCAAAAACTGCGCCTTGAGGATTAATAATCAGCCAATATATAAATGTTCCTGTTCCAATAGTTATAGCGGTTAGCGTCAAAACGTTTGCGGCGCGGTCTGCAAGCTCCTGAACTTTAGGTTTTGATTCCTGAGCGCGTCTAATCAAGTCCATAATTTGGGCGATTGCAGTATCGCTCCCTGTCTTTGTAACCTGAATTGTAAGCGATCCGTCCTGATTAATAGTCCCGCCAATTACTTTGTCTCCTTTTACTTTTCCTATGGGGCGGGATTCGCCTGTCACCATTGACTCGTTAACAGAGCTTTCTCCATCCAAAACCTGTCCGTCAATTGGAATTTTTTCGCCCGGCTTAACAAGAAGTTTGTCACCTAATTTTACTTCATCGGTTTTAACATCAATAACCTTACCGTCTTTTAAAAGATGCGCTTGGAACGGAATAAGTTTTGCAAGTTCGGCGAGTGCCCCTGTTGTCCCGCGAACCGCTCTCATCTCAAGCCAGTGCCCAAGCAGAAAAACTGAAATAAGAGTAGCGATTTCCCAAAACAAAGACTCTCCGGGAAAAAGGAATGTGGCCGCAACTGAAAATGTATATCCAACAGTTATTGCCAAGGCAACAAGCGTCATCATTCCCGCATTCTTTGCAAAGAGTTCTCCCTTTGCACCCCTGAAAAAAGGAACTCCCCCATAGAAAAATATAAATGTGCCAATTGCAAAAAGCACTATATCCCGGCCTGTAAAATCTATGCTTAAAGAAAGCCATTTCTGGATGTTTGTGGACAGAAGCATTGCAAGAATAACAAAAGGAAGAGTTATGAAAAAACGCTTTTTGAATTCCTGCTCCATTGAGGAATGACCTTTGTGCTCAGACACAGCAAGCGGAACAAGCGTCATTCCGCATTTAGGACAATTACCCGGTTTATCCAAAATTATATCCGGATCCATAGGACAGGTATAAATTTTGTTATTCATATCCATTGTTGTTATTTTTTTGCCAGCCTGTTATAAAATTCTACAAATGCGTATGACGTTACCCATGTTACTACTGAAATTGTTACCAGCCCGTAAACAAGAGTTCCTAACGAAAGCTGAGTTTTTATTTTAATTGCTTCCAGATTTAATGAATGAACCCATGAATTTCCAATACCGGCTACTAAATCCGGAGCAACATAAGACAAAAGTGCACAAGCTATAAAAAATATTGCTATAACTATTGTCGCAGCATTTGCAAAAGCGATTGATTTAAGCATATTTTTCACCTCCCTCCGGGCCAGCCCTCCTCTCCGAACCAGAGGTTCTCTGAACCGGAGGCCCGGGCCGGCGGCCTTTTAAAAAAATTAATATCCCCAAGAGCTTTGCCAGCCCTTCATCATATTAATTTCGCTTGTCTGGGCTGAAATTATGTCGTCGGCCATATCTTTAATTTCTTGGTGAAAGGCATTGGTTTTGGCTTGCTTTGCCATTTCAATTGCTCCCTGATGATGAACAGTCATTTGCTCTATAAATGCTTTATCAAAAGCATCCCCGGTTTTTCCCTCAAGCTCATTTACCATTCCTCTCATTGTCATTTCGTCTTCTCCCATCATTTGCTCACGCATTTGCTCCATTTCCTGATTTGTTGCTTGATCAAAATTCTGAGTATTCATTCCCATCATTCTCATCATTTGGGTATTATTACCATTAACTATATTTGTTGTAAATAAAATAGCAAGAAGGGCTCCTCCCAAAAGTCCGATTATGCCATACAAATATTCTGTTTTCATTTAATCACCTCCTTGCCTGCCAAAGCTTGCTCCGTGAGTCACGTCGAACGTGATCGAACGGCAAAAGCAGGCGGGTTCTTCAAGTTAAAATATATAAACTTGGATTTGTATCAAAACTATTTTTACATCCCTGTGAACAAAACCCATAAACTTTCTCTTTAAACTCACTTTTAAATTTAGTTTTTTCAAGATCAACAGACATATTACAGACTGGATCTTTTGTCTTGTTTGACTTATTTCCGGATAATTTGAAAAAATCTTTTATACCCATATTATTTATTACTCCAGGTAAAATTTCTTTCTGGTATTTCTCCTATACTTCGCAGTATTAGTTTAACTGATTTTGGTGTTTGAGAAAAAGGTGGAAAAACTAATACTCCCTCACGGTGATGTCCTCCCGGATCTGTGCCTTCCCACCTAATTGGATCCAGTTTATTTCCCTCTTCATCTGCAAGAGAGGAGATTACTACTAAATCTTCATCCAGACTTCCCGCGTGCGTTGTAAGAGTTATTTGAAAACTCCACGATTTTTTATCCGCTGAAACTTTTGGCACTGCATTAACCTCCACATCTCCTTCAGAACTTGTCTGAGGAGAAAATATATTTTCCTTTGCGCTAATTTGAGTTTTTACAATCTCAGGCTTATTTACCGCTTTTGTAACAACAAAAATGCCTGCCGCAATAAACAAAATTAAAAACAATAATAATTTTATCTTCATGGTCCGATAAAACTCACCATGACCTCTTCGGGTCTGAGCCTGAAACCCACCTCAGAGTGAAACGACCTGAGTTTAGACTTCGGCTGAGCTCAGTCGAAGCCTCGAAGGGTCATATCCCGCGATTAAATTTGATAACTTTATTTGCCATATATAAAATCCCCGCCAAATTAAATGTCAAACCTACCCAAAAAAGCTGTACCTGATATTGAGAAATAATGGTAATAATCCCAACCGTACCAAGAATTGGCAAAAGATTAACCAAATAATGCGCGCAGCACGAAATCATTGCTGCCGTGGACGTTGTTCCTGAAACGGCCAAAACCTGCCCGCCGGCAGGCATGGCTTTTGGTGAAAGGTGCTGGTTTATTGAATTTTTCAAATAGCTGTAGAGCCCAAGCTGAATGCCAAATCCTATGGCAAGAGCGACAACAAAATACCAAAATCTTGAAAATTGCCCTAAAGCAAAATCCCATCCGCTTACAAAAGTAACAATAACAATATAAACCGTTAAAAGAGCAATAGTTGCAATAAACCCGTTTCTTATTGAGACTGTAATATTATTTTTATCCCTCACGCTCCGCAGGAACCTCCGCTTCCAAACGCCGGCCACTGAACATTTCCTACCTCTTCCGATACACTCTGCGATCCCATTGCGCTTGAAAAATTCTCAGATAAAAGCTCAAGTGGTGAAACTTTCTCGTAGTCTTTTCCGTTTCTCTGAAGATACAAAGCAGTATCTAAATAAGTCTGGGGAAACCAGTAGGTATTAAAAGCCAAAGCTGTTTTATAAATTTCGTCCCTAGAAAATCCCTGTGAAACCATTAGCTCTATAAGTCCAAGCATTGCCATTCCATGATTGCAGTCAGGGAATGCTGTTGAGTTCCCACAGCACGGCCTGTAAATACTGCCGGCAATTTCTTCGACTATTTTTTGCTGTTTTTCTGAGGGATTGATGTATGAATATTTTGAATAATAATTCATTGCATTATCGCTCACCCCTAAAGTCCATCCACCTGTTGAAGCAAAATTAGAAGCGTCTCCATTTTGCGTCATCGCACCGGTTTCTAAAATTTTGTTTTTGTTTGCCAAACCAAGTCCCCACAAAACATCTACCCAAAATTGTGCGTTTTGCGGATTAACTTCTATTTTATTTTGACCATCCTGGAAATATTTATCAAGATCTTTTGGAAGTTCATCTTTTCCAGTTATTGCCTGTGCAAGTTTAACTTTATCAATTACTCCGTCTTCTACCATTCTTTTTCCTAAATCTCCCCATTTTATTTTAAAAACATAATTTTCTTTAATTACTTTATCCTGAAGCTTTGATAAATCTTCTGTGGTTTGAGAGTTTAAAGCAGTACTTGTTCCAAAACTTTTCGTAGCTACTTTATCAAAAAGAATTCCGGACAAAAAAGATGCAATAATGATAAGGAAATAGAGCAGAAAAACTAACCCTTTCTTACGTAATATTCTATTTACTTTCTTAAATTTTCTTTTGTCAACAAACTCTGTGATGTTCATATTTTATTTAATCTTTTCCAGCTCTTTTTTAAGCTCATCATTTCTAACACCCATTAGGGGATCATCGTAAGTAAATTTGATGATACCTTCCCTATCAATAATTACGTATGTATGCCCGGGGAATTGCCCTTTATGCATAGAGGAAGGAAGAGTTAATGCCCCGTACTGCTGGGAAACGCTTCTATCGGTATCAAAAAGAACAATTGTTTTTGCAAGCTCCGGCATTTTTTCGATCGCCTGTTTCCAATCGTTGTTATTATCAACAGCAATATTTAGTGTTATGACGTCAGAATTGTTAAATGCGCTGTCTTCTCCAAACGCTGCCATCTGATTCCAGCAAGCTGGATAACACATAAGTCCTTCTGTAAAAAAGAGTACAACTTTTTTGCCATTTAGTTTTTCAAGCTCAATTGCTTTTCCCTCAAAACTTTCAAGAATAAAGTTGGGAGCCTTTTTTCCGAAAAGCGAATTAAAAACACTTTCATCCGGCGGCACTGACTGATGATGACTTTCTATATCCTGAGCTGCAGGTTGTATCTCTGATGTTTTTTTTGAACTGTCTGAAAAAATTACTGCTCCTGCAAGTAGAAAAACAATAAATCCTGTTACAGCTGCAATAAGTATTAAGTTTGTTTTATTTTCTTTCATAAATTATTCATTTGTCTGGTACGTTTTTATATTTCTAAATTGTTCAATTGCAACTTTGATGATAAAAAGAAAAATACTAAGGAAAATAATCGCCCATGCACCCTCAGGAAGAATTAAGGTATATTGGCTAATAAATTGGTTTACTTTAGTTAGATAAATATTAATGCTGACTTGATATGAGGAGTGGGAGACAAGATTGTTGGTAAAAGAAAGGTATAGAATAAAGATTCCTAAGCTTAGAAACATTACTCCGGAAATTAGATTAGAGATTGTTAAGCGGATTTTTTTGCCAAAAAAATCATAACCGGCGGTTTTTCGGAAAGCAAAGAACTTTTTTGTAAAATCAAATCTGTCAAGTGTAGCTGCGATTATAAAAAGCGGTACTATCATTCCTAAAACATAAGCAAGCGTATAAACTCCACCAAGTAAAAACGATCCCGGCAAAACTGAAAGCGCTAAAACTCCTGCAAGTACAGGTGCACAGCAAGTTGTGGCAATACCTGAAAAAATCCCTAGTGTAAAAACTGAACCAATATTAGTTTTCTTAAGCTGTGGATGAACACTTATTGGAAGAGAGAATTGCCGGCCTAAAAGTAAAAACGAGCCTAAAAAGATTAAAAATATAGCGCCCAAAGTAAAAATAATGCTGTGATAAGTGCTAAATAGTTGAGTAAGAACCACTGCACCCAGTCCAATAGGCAAAAATACCGTAAGAAGACCTAAGAAATAAATAAAAGTCATTAAATACACTGTAGAACGCTGCCTAAAAATTGAGGCTAAGTAAGTAGGAAGCAGAACTGTTACACAACAGGGTGCAAACAACGCTGCAATCCCTGCTACAAATGCTGCTATAAAAGATGCGCTTACTAAAAGTTCCATAATTTATTCCTTTTCTTTGAGATATTTTTTTGGATTTCTATTAAAAGCTTCGAAGCATCCTGATGCGCAGAAATAATATGAGCCGCTATTGAAACTTAGAGCAAAAGATGCGGTTTTTGGACTAAGTCTCATTTTGCAAACGGGATCTAAAGAAAGAGGAACAAGATCTGTCATTTTTTTATTCAGATCTTTTATCAAAGGATCATTTTTACTCTTATGCTGCTCAATTAAAATCTCCCTCATTAAATCACTTGCTTTTATAAAATTTTTATGGGCAATTTTGTAGTGGATTTGCTTGCCGGTTCTTTTTGTTTTGACAACTTTTGCCCCACGCAACACCTGAAGATGCTGGCTTAAATTTCCTTGAGGCAGACTCAACATTTCCTGAATTTCACTTACTGACAACTCCTGATTACGCAGAAGCTGAAGAATTTCCAAACGCTTTGGATTTGATAGTGCTTTTAAAAGCTTGGAATGAATAGAAAACATCTCTGAATACATATTCGATATTTCGAATATATCATTTCCCCAAAACTATTGTCAATAGGTATTTAAGGAACGAGGTTTTGGGGCGTACTTTGAATATATCCTTTTATATTTGCAATTGAAGTTTGCAAAATTTCGTGTAAAGCCTCTTTGCTGTTAAAGGCATTGTGCGGAGTAATTATTACCTTATCCATTGTTAAAAGGACATGGTTTAAAAGCTGGGTTTTTAAATCGCAGGTTTTAAGAAATTCTGTTGCCAAAAGCTCTCTTTCTTCTCTTAAATCACACTCTTCTTCCAAAACATCAAGGCCAACTGCCGAAAGTATTTCCTTCTCCAAACCCTCAACTATCGCCTGCGTTTCAATTAATATACCTCTTGCGGTATTAATAAGAACTGCTCCTTTTTTAAATTTAGTTATATTTCCCATATTTATAATGTGCTCTGTTTCTTTTGTATGGGGCAGATGAAGGCTTACGATATCTGAGGCTGACAAAAGCTCGTCAAGTGACACAAAATCTGTACCTTTATCCAGAAGTTCTTTGTCAGGTCTTTTATTAAAAGCCAAGACCTTCATTCCAAAAGCAATGGAAAGAAGTGCAACATTTTTTCCAATATTTCCTGTTCCCAAAATTCCGATTGTTTTTCCATATAAATCAAATCCTGTTAAGCCTTCGTTTCCGAATTCGCCTTTTTTAGCTCTTTCGTAGGAAGGCAAAAGCTTTCTTGAAATTGCCAACAGAAGCGAAAACGTGTGTTCTGCAACTGTGTGAGATCCATATGCAGGTACATAGGCTACTTTTATCTCTTTTTCCCTGCAGTATTCAAGATCTATATGGTCGTATCCCATTGACCTTGTGGTTATAAATTTTAGATTAGGCAGTTTATCCAAAACCTCTTTCTCTATTTTTGAATAAATAAAAATTGATATGACTTGGGCATCCTGGTAATTAGACACGTTTTCCAGTGTTAATTTTTCCTCTGTAAAAGCAATTTCCGTATCTGAAAGCGAGTTTTTTACATACTCTTCTTCCCATTTTTCAAGCTCGAAGAAAACTGTTTTTGCCATATTATTTTTTGGAAACCTTACCGGATTTAGGGGATATCTTCAAACGCGGCAAAACAAATCTGTCAAGTCCTATCCAGCCTGCAGTTTTCCAGGCAAGAATTAACGGAATTTCCAAAAGCAGAAGCAAAGGATTTGTACTTACTGTCCCTGCCAATAAATAATTCATATTCATAAAAGCACCAAAAAAGGCAGCAACACCTGTAACAATGCCAAGTATTAAGGCTATGCCTACCAAAAGCTCACCGTATGCAACAAGATAAGAAAAAATTACCTTATTCGGCAATACAAAGTCTTTAATAAAAAAACCGTACCAAGCCTGCACGTCAGGATGCGCTCCGGAAGTTTTAGTTAATGCATTTGTTAAAAAACCGCCTATTGCAAGTCCTGCTTTATCCCCCACCCAGGAAGAGCTTTGAACTTTTTCAAGTCCTGCCTCAAACCACTGCCAGCCGACGTAAAGTCTTATAATTAGCCATAAAACAGATAGTCTTTTATCCGAAAAAAAATTAGAAATAATGTATGGCATTAGTAAAAAGCGTACAGCTTGAGGCGTCTTTTGTCAAACAGCGTTTTCCTTATTGACAAGATTTTTTAAAAAAAATACAATGATTTTATGGCAGAAAAAGAAACTTCAACCTCTAAATTAGGTAATAACCTCAAAAACCATCTCCCCAAAATATTTAACATAATAACTTCCTATAGACCTAAATCTTACACCCCTATCCTTGCACTACTTTTAATAATTGCAGCATTTCTACTCGGAGTTTTAATTACCAAAATACAATATCTGGAAAAAAATCAAGGCTTTGGCGGTACAATTTCCGGAAATGAAGGTATTCCAAACACAGCCACTGGCCCGCAGGCTGGTCAAATAGTAGATGTTGAACCGGGAAATCTTCCGGTTTTAGGAAACAAAGACGCAAAAGTAACAATAATAGAGTTTGCAGATTTTCAGTGTCCTTTCTGCAAAAGGCTATTTGATGAAACCATTTCCCAGCTTAAGAAAGAATATGTGGACACGGGGAAAGTTAAACTTTATTACAGGCATTTTGCATTCTTGGGAGAAGAGTCTAATTGGGCCGCTGAAGCATCTGAGTGCGCAAATGAACAGGGGAAATTCTGGGGATTCCATGATTACCTATACACAAATCAGGGCGGAGAAAATGTCGGAGCATTTAGTAAAGATAATTTAAAAACATTCGCTGCAAATCTTGGCTTAAACACATCTCAGTTTAATACCTGCCTTGACAGCGGAAAATATTCACAAAAAGTTCTAGACGATGTCACTGCAGGACAAACAGCAGGAGTTACGGGCACTCCGACGCTTTTTATTAACGGGACTATGCTTGTCGGAGCAGAACCTTATTCAAATATAAAAGCGCAAATCGAGAAAGCTTTAACTGAGTAATTTAGTGGCCTCCAAAACCCTCAAGAAGAGTTATAAATATCCAAATAGTTGCAACTCCTAAAAAAATAAGGCTGGTTTCAGCTGCCGCAAAACCCTTTCTGTTCTCATGATGGATTTCCGGAATTAAATCTGAAGCTGCAATGTAAATGAAAAATCCTGCAGTTACTGCCAACAGCACAGGAAGTAGCATCTCTACTCTTTCTCCCAGCCAAAAAGAAATAAGTGCACCCGCAATTGCTGTTAATGCACTGAAAAAATTTACAAGCAGAATTTTTTTTCGTTTTAAGCCCTTATGTAAAAGTAATCCAAAATCACCTATTTCCTGCGGTATTTCGTGGGCGGCTACAGCAAGTGTAGTAACAATACCGAGCGGAATACTTACCAAAAATGTTGCCGCAATTACTACTCCGTCAATAAAATTGTGAACCGAGTCACCAAGTATAATAAGAGAAACAGTTGGCTTTACTTTTTCCTCTTGATATTCGTGCTGATGATGATGAAACCAATGGACAAAACGCTCTAAAAGAAAAAATCCTAAAATTCCAACAAGTGTCCAGAGAAAAATATTTGATTCTACTCCAAACTCCTCAGCAATGTGCTCGGCCTCTTCTACTGCTTCAGGCAGGAGATCAAAAAAAACAGTTCCAAGTAAAGTTCCTGCGGCAAAAGCTGCCAGAAAATGGGAATATTTAAGCGTTTGTTTCTCTTTAATTAAAAGAAAAACTCCTCCAATTAACGAGAAAACGCTTCCGACAAGCGTAAAAAATAAAATGTATACTAAGATTGGCAATTCCGGCATAATTAAAATGTAAGCTTTTCTATAATCATATTATATCCCAACTTAGAACCTGATTTCAAAGCTTTCGAGCTTTTCTTCTCCTTTGGTAAAATCTACAACAACGTCTTTTGTGTCCGAGAACCAAGTCCCTTTTTGGGCTATTTTAATTAGTTTGCCTATATCTTCTTTTTTTCCCTGAGCTAAAATTTCCACCCTTCCATCAGGCAAATTTCTGACCCAGCCTGTTAAACCAAGCTCTTGAGCCTTTTTTTGGATAAACCTTCTAAATCCTACCCCTTGAACAAAACCGAGAACAAAAATATGCGCTGTCATAGCTTACTAAAGGCAGCTCCTATCTGGGCAAGAAGAACAAATCTGGCAAATCTTCCCAAAAGAATTATTATAAAAAATTTTACCCAGTTAAATTTAAATACCCCTGCTATAAGGCCAATAGCATCAAAGAACGGGTTTGGGATTAAAGCAAACAAAAATATTATGAAATTTCCGTATTTTTTAAATAAACTTTCAATTTCAGCAAACCATTTGTTTTTTTCAAGCCTTTTTAAGGCAACATGGCGTGATGAGTAACCGAAAGCAAAAGAGACCAAATCGCCAAATGTAGCCCCGAGTGAAGCTGCAACAGCAACAGGAAGTACAGAATATACAGATCCGCCTGCAATTACTGTTAAAAATGCTGGCCCTGATATAAAAAAGGTAGCACTTGATACAAAGTTAATAATAAAAATGCCAAAAAGACCTAATCCTTTTGCTTGTGCAAAATAATCCTTAAAATAGAATGCACCAAAAGAAACAGCCAGGGAAATAAAAAACAAAGATATTGGGAAATATTTATGGGAAGTAAAACTATTTAGTATTATTTTTTTCATTTTTAATTTGTTTTAGCTTCCACAAAAAAAGCCCGATTTTATTATCAGCAGTACTGTCTTTTACAAAAGAGAGTGCTTTTTCCAATAGAGCCCTGTGATTTGTTTTTGCAAGTTTTATCCACATACCTCTATGTTTATAATCATTCATTTCTTCGGAAAGATAGATGCCAAATGCCTGAAAATCGCGGGAAATATATTTGTCTTTTGTGGGATCAAATCTTTTGAGAATTTTACCAACCGATTGCATTTTTTAATTATACACTAGCTGCAGTAGGTGGAGGAAGAGGTTCAAATTTGTCCTTTTTTTGAGCAAGTTCTGCCATACAGTTATTGCAAAAGTGCTGTTTCTGATTTTCAACTGCAATTGTATTTTCTATTAACTCTCTTATACTCAAAGTTTGTTTCATTGAGCAAACGTTTGGGCAATGAGAACCTAAGCTTTCAACTGCCTCAGCTCTTCTTACTAGTCCAAACATATGTCCAACTTCATGTCTTAATATATTTCTTATCATAGCAAGATTCAATCCCCTATCTTTCGTTGCCTCTTCTATTCTTCTTATTGACTGCACGGAATACGGAAAACCAGGATTTGTTTCACCAAAAACAAAGTTAATAAACTCACCATTAACTCTTGCATTTAAATCATAATTTACAATTAATACATCCCAATGAGGATTTTGTTGTAACGGTTCAGTTGTAAAAAGCCGCCCAAATTGACTTGTATCAAGCTGGGGTCCGAAACCAACATTACGCCTTAACGACTGGCTTGTATATGCTCTTTGAACATACCAATCTGCGTTTTCAAAATCTCCTGGTACTATTGTTTCAGACCCAATAATTGCTAAATCTCGTTCCTGCCCAGATGCCATCAGAGCATCAACAACTCCTGCCTGAGCATGTCTTGCGGCATCATCCAATACATTACTAGTCCACATTACATGAATAGGAACCAGCAAATTTCGCCTGACTTCAGCTCTTCTTATTTGCTCCCTTTGCCAAGCTTCTTGCTCAGGGGTTAAAGGTATTGGTCTAATTGAAGGCCTTCTCTCGCTTCTCATGTCCGATAGTATATCACAAGGAAGCTAAAAATTCTATTTTTTTGTACTAAATCTGTTCATTGTGGATTGAATATCGTGTTCCACAGTTTGACAAGATTTAAAATTATGTATATACTGTGTTATACAAATGGAGTTCAAGAAACTTTTAGAGTTTGGATGGGATAAAGAAAACACTACTAAAAATAAAAAGCATAATGTTGAAAATTCTGAGGCTGAAGAAGTTTTTTTTGATGAAAATAAGGTTAGATTTAGAGACATTTTACATTCGGGAATTGAAGAAAGATTCAGGATTTTAGGAAAAACAAGAAAAGGAAGGCTTTTATTTGTAGTATTTACCAAAAGAGAGCATAAAATCAGAATCATCTCAGCAAGAGATATTAATAAAAAGGAGGTGTATTTATATGAAAAAAAAGTTAATTCTTCCAAAATTTAAAAATGAAGATGAAGAAGCGGATTTCTGGGATAAGCTTGATCTATCTGAATATTACGAGCCCGAAGATCTTGTACCGGTAAGCTTTCCTAATTTAAAGCCGACCACTTCATCAATTTCTATTAGAATTCCTAATTATCTTTTAGTACACGTCAAAGAAAAAGCAAATGAACTCTCAATTCCCTACCAAAGTTTGATAAAGCAATATATTAAAAAGGGTGTTTTTGCAGAATAAGCTCTATGTTACTTCGTATTAAACCTGTTCATAGCAGAGTGCATGTCTTTTTCTAAAGCGGTTTTAAGCGCATCTGCTCCTCTTTTTATAAGATGCTTTACGGTTCTGGTATCGTGAGTCGTGAATCTATCCAAAACAAAATCATCTGTATTTTTAAACTTATGCCTGGCTATTTCATCATAGTTTTTGGAAATGCCTATTCCCATCCTAAATCTCCAAAACTTATCTGTTCCTAATGCTTTTATAATTGATTCAACTCCGTGATGCCCTGCTCCTGAGCCTCCGAACCTTATTTTCATAGTTCCAAGCGGTAAATCAAGCTCGTCATGAATCACCCAAATATCAGAAGGGTCAATTTTGTAAAAAGAGACTATTGCGGAAACTGCCATTCCGCTGTTATTCATATAGGTTTTAGGTTTTGCCAGTATTATTTTCTGGTTTTCCCCCTCCGGGGCAGAGCCCTCCGGGCGGCGGCCTCCCTTTGGCTGCCAGTCTAAAATAAAAACTTCGCTTTTTAATTTTGGATTATCTTCCCATTTATCCTGATCTACAGATTTTAAATCCTTTAATAAATGGTCAAGAATAATAAAACCCAAATTATGCCGTGTTTTTTCATATTTTTCTCCGGGGTTTCCGAGTCCTGCTATTAATTTCATAATAGTACAAGATCCTCCTTAAATCGCTCCGTGAGCCGTGTATGAATAATACTGAAAAGGCGAACGGTAAGATTAGGATGGACGAATCCTGCTATTAATTTCATGATTTTAATATTTTAGCAACTTTTTGGTCGGAAATCTGCTCGAAATTTTTATAAAACTGCGAAACAGAAAAAAAGTCTTTTTTTACCTCCAAATAAACAACATTATCGAAATATTTACTAATATTATTTAATGTATCAAGTGCGATTACGGGAATAGCTAATATTATTTTAAATGCCCCCTTTTTCCTAAGGTATTTCAAAGCTGTCAGTACTGTCATTCCGGTTGCAACCCCGTCGTCTACAAGAATTATTGTTTTTCCACTGTAGTCTTCTGGTTTTAACCTTAATATATTGTTTAAGTCCTTTAATTCTTTTTCTTTCTCTTTTATCAGCTCTTTTTTTTTATTTTTATCTATATCAAATTCCTTACACAATTCATCATTCCAAAAAACATCTTCATTAGAGATAATAGCGCCTATTGCAAGTTCTTTACTCCACGGAAGACCAATTTTTTTTACAATTATTGCTTTTAATTTTAAACGGAGATTTTGGGAGATAATTTTTGCCGTAACAACACCGCCCCGTGTAAGCCCGACAACAAAAGTGTTTTTATTATCTGAGAATTTAATCAATTTCCGGCAAAGCTTATTTGCCGCATCTACCCTATCCTCAAACATTGCACCACTATTATATATCTTTAATGCAAGCGGTTAATTTAAATTAATGATAATGCGATCTTATCTGGAATAAAAGATAAAAAGCAACCAGCGCCCAGAATATTCCTCCGACCGAAAGAAATACGATATTTGACGCAAGACTTACAACTTCACTCCAGAATAACAGCATCCATCCGGATTTTTTCCTTTCTTTTGTTCCTTTATAAGCCATAAGAAGCAGTATGCTTGACACAAGCCAGAGAACTGCTGCTATCGGGCCTCCCGTTGCTACCCCAACGCCTCCTCCCAATACTACTAAAGGTGCTAAAAATGTTAAAATACCTACAGCCATTAGGGAGAAAACTACTCCCAAAATTCCAAATATTAAGGCTATCCAGGGAGTTATTTTTACCAGAGTTTCTTTCCAGTTTGCGGGAAGAGCCGGAAGTTTTGAAAACCATTCGTCTAATCTATTTATAATTTCATTAACCGACATACTTTGTTCTGCCATTTATATCACCTCCTTTACTAACCTCTTAGCGAATGCTAATGAGCTTAGAGTTAGTTAAGTCCACCAACATTTGCTCTTTGAGCCGTGTTCGAATAGAACTAGAAAGGCGAAAAGTAAAAATGGGCGGACCCTCTGCTTTTAATCTATCCTGAAAACGTTTAAAAGTCAATTCCAAGCTGCGAAGCTAAATCCTGAGGTTTTTCCTTATTTTGTATATCTTTCCATATTTTTACAATTCCGTATTGTCCGTCAAATCCGGGAACCATTACTATTTCTCCTTTTCTCACCTTTTCAACGCCTTCGGCAACTTTTTCTCCTTGCCCTGAGCCTGCCGAATGGGCTGCATTTTTTGCAATATCTGAAACTGATGCTTTCAAAAGCACATTAAGCTCGTTTCCTAATTCTTCGCAAAGATTGTTGTAAGCGTCTTTTACTTTTTGTGAAGAAACAGTTGATGAAAGACTTTCTGCAATTATTTCGTTTAAAGGCACAAGTTTTACAAATGGAGGATGTTTTTTAGAGGGGTCCAAAATCCATTTAACTCCGTTTGAGTTTAGTTTGGACACTTCCTTTTCAAACCCGTCTTTTGCCAAATCTTCGACTCTGTGCATTACCCCAACCGTTAACGGCCTTTTACACACAGGGCAAATTGTTCCCTGGCTTCTTGTCTGTTCGGGCGTCTGAACATAGTCGCAGTTTCTATGTCCTGTAAAATGATATTTTCCTTCTTCGGGATAAAACTCTATTGTATATTTGATACGAGAGGTATCAGGAGTATCAGAAGTATCACGAGTACCACGAGGAGAATGAGCCGAACTCTCTTTGATACTTGTGCTACCCGTGGTACTTTTCAATGAAGGTTTCATAATTGCGTTTTTTATATTATCGAACGTTAATTTTTCTAATTCAAACACCGTCGACTCACGGCCCATCTTTGCCGGACTATGCGCATCGGAAAATGACAGTATTGAGCGGTTATTAAGTTCTTTTATCTGCCAATTCATATAAGGATCGGAAGAAAGACCTGTCTCTATTGCAGTTATTTTGTCTGCAAATTTTCCAAAACATTCATCTATAGAATCAAAACCCGAATTACTGCCATACAAAGAAAACCAAGGTGTCCATACGTGGCAAGGAATAATCATTGCTTTATCATCGATAGATAACACTAGTTCAATTAAGCTTTCCGCAGAAAGTCCGATAATTGGCCTTCCGTCTGAATTTAAATTACATCCCCGTTTGACTAAGCTTGCATTTATTTTTTCACAAGTTTCAATTGAGGGTGAAAAAATTAAATTATGAATTCTTCTTACTTTTCCGCCTTGAGAATAAATACCGGAAATTTCAACTGAAAGAAGAAATCGGATTTTTGAATTTTCATTTTTTAACTTGAATAGTCCTTTTTCCGCTTCTTCCAAATTTTGTTTAATTTCCCGTATCCAAATAGGATGTGTCCAGTCCCCGGTTGAAAGAATGTTTAAACCTTTTTTCTCTGCCCAGAATGCCATTGTGGGCAAATTCATATCCTTACTTACTGCTCTTGAATATTTGGAATGAAGATGTAAATCTGCTACGTAATCCATATTACTGCTTTCCTTGTTGTTTATACATATCAATTAGTTCTTCAACACCAGTTGCATCCTCCGCTCTTTTATCCTTTCCCCGAAATGAGACAAGCCGCGGAAACCGCAACGCGTAACCCTGCCTGCCGGCAGGCAGGCCGGTTCCATTATCAGTCATTCCCGCAGTGTGAATTGGAGAGCGGGTTATTTCATCTGCCAGAATCTCGATGACGATCTTTGGCTCTATCCAAACAGAAGGCTCAATGGCTGAGTTTACCCGGGCAGGTTTGTGATCTAGACGAATTCTGTCAGCCCTTTTGTGAACCTCCCGCCATTCATCATCCGTTAGTCCTGTACCAATTTTAGAAACAGTTACAAACTCGTCTGTTTTTTTATCATAAAGGCCAACAAGCAAAGCTCCTGCGCCAAACTCAGCTCTTTTCCCTTTTCCAGTAATATATCCTAAAATCACACAGTCAATTGTGTCTGTAAGCTCTCCGTCGCTGTGGCGTTTAAGCTTAACCCAGTTAAAATTTCTTCCTCCCGCCTCATATGGACTTTCCAAACGCTTTACGACTAAACCTTCCAAGTTTTTTGAGATCGCATCATCCAGCAAAAGCTGAAGTGTTTTTGGGTCGGAAACTGTATGATTTTCCGAAAGAATCAAAGCCCCATCTCCTTTTAGGGTATCTTTTAAAATTTTTATTCTTTTCGTAAGTGGTTGGTCTAAGAGCTGTTTACCGTCTTTGTACAAAATATCAAAAACAAAGGCTTTTAAAGGAAGAGATTTCGCCATTTCTTCAATGCCGTGTTTTCTTCTTCTTTTTGTTGTTTCCTGGAAGGGTAAAAACTCTTCCGAATCAGGATTATAAGCAAGAGCTTCGGTATCAAGAATTGCCGTTTTAGCCTTTACCTGCAAAAGCGTTGCTCTCAAAAGCTCGGGAAACATATGCGTCATCTCTTCCAGATTTCTTGAAAACATGCGTACATTTTCTCCGTCTTTATGAATTTGACAATTATGCAGTGTTGCCATTGGTATGCAAAAACTTTCGTCATCCTCAACTTGAATATCATAAAGTTGTATTCTCGGATCTCTATTTTTCAATTCTTTATTTCTAAGAACTTTTACATATAATTTTTTTCTGATAACTCTTACTTTACGTCTCGTTTTGGGGATTACTAATGTATAGTACGTTTTATTTCTTACACGAATATAATGAAGCCCAATTATTATTCCAAAAGACAATCCAATAAGCTGTGCAAATGCCGCTAAATCTCTTTCTTTAGTAACAATTTTTGTAGCTCCATCCTTGTCAATTGAGCCGTCAGATTCTATCCACCCTGTTAAAAAAGCCAAAAACTGTTTTTTTGTAATATGAGAAAACCATTCAGGTAGCATTTTACCAGTCCATTGTCTTCTGAAATAAACTAAAAACCAATGCTTGAGCGGTTCGTCTCTCCAGTATAAATTTAAGCCTCCGTTATGAATGTAATGCGACACTGAATCAATCTGCAGAGTTTTATTAATAATTTCCTCATATTCTAGAGCAAGTTTTTTTTCAGTTTTGTTGTTGAATGTTAAGCCTATTCTTTCTGTATTATGAAAGTCATTGGTAAATCCATCTCCAATCCAAAAACCTATAAATCTATAAAAATCTTCATCTAAAGTAAATGTCTTTTTGTATCCTGAGATTGTTTGTAATTCAAGTTTTTTTGGAGCTGGGTGAGGATTATCTGGAGGAAAAACAGGCAATGGGAAAACTACTTCATCAGCTGGTTTAATATTTTCAATAAATTCCCACTGCTCCTTTCCATCTTTTAAAGTCAATAAAGGATGGCCTTCTGAAATCTTAATTTCTTCTCCTAAATAAGTTTGAAATTCAAAAAGACGCTCTTTCTTTTTTATAGTTCTTTTATGTTTAGCAATTACTTTCTTAAATTTACCAGTTTTAGTCAATACTTCATCGCCAATTTTAAGATCACGTACTACTGTTATTCCTTTTCTTTTTGTATAAATTGGTGTAAATCCTCCTACACAGCGGAATCCATCATACTTATACTGAACATCCACTCCACTAATCACCCTCTCCTTTTTTTCCTCTCCCTTCAAGGGAGAGGGTGCAGGGTGAGGGACTACTGTTGCCATTTTTTCAATTACTTTCTCGGCATTTGGAAGTCTTTCGCAAAGCTCACTTCGAATTGGAGAACCAAGCCTAACCTCCAGTTTTTCCACTCCGGACAGACCTTTTTCCCATAAAGTTTTTGCAATTAGTCCAAGATCAGACGTTCTGTTATATGCTCCCTCCAAGAGTTTTCTTTTTAATTTATCTCCGAGCTTTGCTGTGGCCAGTGCATCTAAAATTGTCGGATCCCCAATTCCTAAGCGGGTATTTCCAAGAGGAATTCTTACCAAATGCTTGCTAGATACAGGATCCATTTTTTTAAGTAAGCCTGAAAGAAGTGTCTGTCTTTTCTCAACTGTTCCCTTCCCACTGGTTTTGGCAATTTGAGTTAGAATTTCAAAAACTTCAGAGACAGTTATATTTGATTTTTTAGAATTGCTTAGTTCCTGTGCAGCTTTTCCCATATCTCCCAACTCTTGATAAAGCTTTAAAACATCTTCCTTAGTTAAACCATACGCGTTTGCTATAGAAACAGCCACTGTTTTTTCTGCCATTCCAATCTCTAGGGGTACAAAAAACGGAGCAAGCCTTCCTTGTATTAAGTAAATAATTTCTTCAATTTCGTGAGCGTTAGTCGCGTTTGACGCGATTTTTCTAAAAAGTTCTGCTAAAATCTCAATCAAAGAAAGCCTTGAGGAGGTTTTATCCAGCTTTTCGAAATAGTTTGATAATTCTGCGAACTTCATAAATTTTGAAAATTATAACATTTGTAATTCATTGAAAATTAAAAATTAAAAATTGGTATTATGCCATTATATATTTTGCGCCTTTAGTTACACCGTGTTTTTTTAATATTTTAGCCTGTAAAAGCCCTTTTAATTCGTTTAAAATCGTGTCTTCGGAAACCATAGGAAATAAACTTTCAAAAGCCTGGTTTTGAAGGTAACCTGTTTTTTGAATATATTCAATAATTTTAAGTTGTCTTGGAGTTAAAAGTAGAGGTTTTCCCCCAAGCTTTCTTTTAATCCTTGCATCAACAGAAATGTTTTCTACTTTTTCCCGGATTTTTGCAAGCTCTACAGAAAGACCGAATGTAAAATATTCAAGCCAGTCTGTTAAATCCCCCTCCTTTTTTTCAACACTTTGTAAAGCTTCGTAGTAAGAACTTGCGTCTTTATCAAAATATTCTTCCAGGGAAAAAAATTTTCTTATATCATAACCTCTTAGAAAAAGAATCAACGTTGCAAAAGCCCTGGCAACTCTTCCGTTTCCGTCTAAAAAGGGATGGATTCTTACAAATTCATAATGAACAATTCCGCTTTCCAAAACTGGATGAATATCCAAGTCTGGTGCGCTTTCTATAAACGCCGAAAGGCTCTTTATTTGAAAGGGGATAGCAATCGCCATCGGCGGCCTAAATGAAACCTCTCCTGTTTGGCTGTTTTTAACAACCACCTGTTTTTCTCTGTAAACTCCCTGCTGGGAGGAGTCTAAAATATTATCTACGGCAATTGAATGGATTTTCTTAAGAATATCTTCTTCAATTTTTAGGGCTGTATTTTGAACTTTAAACTGCCCTATGTAATCAAGTACCTTTCTGTAGTTAATAACTTCCTGTATGTCTCTGTCTCTTGCAATAATCTGCTGACCCTGTAAAACTTTTTCCGCCTGGGAAAGATTAAGTTCGTTTCCCTCTATGTGTGTTCCGTAGTGAACGCTTCTTAACGCAGCATCTTCCCTGAATTCCTTCTCAAAATAAGGTAAAAGCGGTGCATGATCAATGATTTCCTTAGAAGCTTCAATACTTCCTATGTTTTTGAGAATCTTATTTGTTATAACAAACTTTGGTTTATACATAATAAAATTTGCGGGGAGCTTGCAAAATTTTCGAAGGACGGCAAGCGAACTGCGGGTCCGAGAAAATTTTTGTAAGCGACCTTAGCAAATTTGCTATAATAATGATATTATATCACTTATGCCGAGTAATTCCCGAATTAGAAAGAAAAGACTGCACAAGGAACTTATCAAACAAATGCTGACTTTAGCAACTTCCGGTTTTGGCTTGGTTGCAGCACTTGCTTGGAACAGCCTAATACAGGAGTTTGTGAACTCTTATGTCAAAAAACTCTTACCCGACGGAAGCGGCATTTACTCACTTTTAATTTATGCCGTTGTAGTAACAGTTTTGGCGGTAATTGTTACCTACCAACTTTCTAAACTCGTAGAAAAGTTACAGGAATAAAGTTTATAAATCCATTCTGTCTGCCGCACTTGGTCCACCCTGATAAGCTTTCTCTCCGCTGATTACAGTTCTTGCTCCGTTTGTATGCGTTCTGTCAGGCCTAACGAAATGGAATAAATCCTCTCCATGTAAGCCAAAAGGTAATGCCCCTCGACCTGTATCTTGAGGAATTTGTTTCTCTATCTTGCCAATTAATCCTCCCGTTTCTATTCTTGCCGTCATATCCTCTCACCTCCTTCCCCAAATTTATTTTAGTCAAATTTAAACTCCTTTTACAAAATTTAGAAATCTTTTTTTTACATCGGTACTTTTATCAGCTTTAATAACATCATATACAAAATGTGCTAAATTTAGCTTTAAATTACTTTTCTTTTCAAAATATGGTATTGAATCAGCTGTTGTAAAACCTTCCACTGTCTGGCCAATATCAGCCAGGGCGCTTTTAACATTTTTTTTAACAAGCATTTGTCCAAGGCTAAAATTACGGCTTTCAATACTTGTACAGGTTAAAATTAAATCACCAATTGTGCCGGCAAGCATATCCTGATTTATATTCATATGCATACTTTTTGAAAATGCATAAAACTCCTCCATTGCAACAAGAATAAGCTTCGTTTTAGTATTTGCCCCATACCCAAGTCCATCAGCAATTCCACAGGCAATTGCATAAACATTTTTAAATCCCCCTGCAATTTCCAGCGCTTTTATTTCTCTTACCAAACGTATTCTAAAATAATCTGTCTGAAAAAGATTCTGTACAAATTTTGAGTTTGTAATACTAACATATCCGATATTTACTAAAGTAGGCATTTTATCAACAATCTCCTGCGCAAATCCCGGTCCTATTAAAGTAAAATAGTCGATATTTGAACCTAAAATATCTGTTGTTATCTCGTATGGAATTTTATGGGTTTTTTGCTCTATGCCCTTAGCACCGTTTACGAAAATAAAGTTTTTTAAATTTTTTCCGTGTGTTTGTAGCACTTTTCGCATAACCTGAGTTGGCAGACAATTTACAATTATTGAATTATCGGTAATTTCTGTTCCCAATTCCCAAAATGTAAATTCTTTTTTGTTTTCGGAAAGCAGACTTCCAAGTGTTGTCCCCCACTTCCCGTTTCCCAAAATAATTATTCTCATGATTTTCACAATTCTATCACTTCCATTTTTTTCAGCAAATTTTTAGGCACAAATTCTTTGTGTGTAGTTGTAAGTATTGTCTGCTGATCTCCGGCTTTTTCCAAAACTAAATTAATGTGTCCGCTGTCAAGTTCTGAAAATATATCATCCAAAAGCAAAAGCGGTTTTTGTCCTGTTTTTTCTTCAATAAACAAAATTTCGCATGATTTTAGCTGTAAAATTGCCAAACGCTGCTGTCCGCGGGAACCAAAATATTTAACATCATGTGTGTCTTTTTTGTCTGTCATTAAAACAGAAAAATCATCTCTATGGGGACCAACAAGGGTTACTGCCGAAGCTATTTCTTCTGATTTATACTGATCTAATCTTTGTCTTGAAATAACGCTTTTATCATAAATTAGCATAAACTCTAAAATATCTTTTGGGCCTTTATTTACAAAATCTATAAAATCTTGCCTTTTTTGCGTTATAACCTGACCGTTTTCAATTACTAAATTATCCCAGTATTCAAACTCCTGCCTGCCCTGTCCGTCCGGCAGGCGGGCGGCAGGCAGGGCTTTTCTGCCCTCTCTTGCAAGCTCTAAAAGCGCGTTTCGCTGCCTGATAGCTTTAACATAAGCTATGTTTGCAACTCTGTATTCCCTGTCTGTCTGCTCTAACACATTATCCAAAAACCTTCTTCTTAAAGAAGGCGAATCAACAATAATATCTAAATCGGAAGGTGAAAATAAAACGCTGATTAAATTTCCTGCAAAATCCACGCGTCTTTTAGCAACTCCGTTTACCAAAAATTTTTTATACTGCGATTTTATGCCGGCAACATTTCCACTTGTAATAACTACTTCAAGCTTAACTTCATCGGCCAAAGCTGTTACCCTACCCACTTCTTTTCCGAATTCAAGCATTTGATAATCTTTGTCAGTTCTAAAGCTTTTACCCGTAGATATAAGAAAAACTGCTTCCAAGATATTAGATTTCCCAATTGTGTTAGGACCGATTATAAGAGTCGTATTAGGAGAAAATTCAAAAGTTGATTTCTTGTAGTTTCTAAAGTTTTGTAAGGAAATTGACTTTAACATTTTCTGTGAGGTGCGGGGAGCTTACAAAATTTTCGCAGGACGGCAAGCGAACTGCGGGTCCGAGAAAATTTTTGTAAGCGACCTAAACACCGATCTCTCTCGCTCATTCTATCACAGTTCCGACAAAGTCTTTTCCGTGTAAATAATTCTCTATATTTTTAAAATCATGGCCTGAAAGTACAGCAACTTTTATGCCTAAAACCTCTGCTTTTTTAGCTGCAACCGGATCAAAGGGCGCATTCATACCGGGAATCCATTTGTCTCCAACCAGCTTTCTGAAATCTTGCCAGCTTATTTTATCAATCGGTTTTGCATCTTTGTGCTTTTTTGGGTCTTTATCATAAACCTTTTCAATATTACTTAGATTAATAATTTTACGGACGTTATAATCTTCACAGATTAAAACTGCGTCAAAATCAGTTGACGCGCCCGGCTTCCATCCTGCTGCAACTACAACCGGCTCAACAGGTTTTCTGATGATATCAAAGTGTTTAAGTATAAAAGGATGCGCAATATCTCTAAAAATCGTTCGCAGCAAATGTGCATTTAGCCTTGTTGTATGAATACCCAGCCAATCTAAATCATCCGGAGTTAATTCGTGTCTTACCACTTCTTTTCCTGCATCGCGGTAATCCCTTGCTATAGAACCTCCTCCTGCAATCAAAAAAAACTGTCTAGTTGGAGCTTGCCCTGAGCCTTTGTTCTGAGTTTGCTTGCCCTGAGAATCCCGAACGGGTCGAACGGATGCCGAACGGGCCAGTTGGTTTCTTATAAACCTATTTAAGTTTGATAAAAACTTAGTATCAATCCCTTTTTTTGGAACAATGAGGGAGCCTCCTACAGATATTACAATTTTTTCACTGTAAGCCATAAAAATAAGCGCTGTAACGCTAGTGTTTTATATTACGGGAAATGATTTTAAAGGTCAAGATCTATTTTTGATGCTTGGGACAAAAATATGTCCCGCGGCCTCCGAGCTGAATTTTTTCAATTATTCCGTTACAAACTGAGCATTTTTTGCCCTGCTTACCATAAACTAAAGCGTGTTTTTGATAATTTCCGTCTTGTCCTAAAGCGTTTACAAAATTTTCATCTGAAGATCCGCCAAAGCTCAAACTTTTCTTGATTACTGTAAAAATAGCATCATAAAGCTTTTTAAGCTCAGTAACATTTAAGCTTTTTCCTTTTCTTCTTGGATCAATCTTTGCTAAAAAAAGCGCATCGTTTGCATAAATATTACCTATCCCCCCAATTTTCTTCTGATCCATTAAAATTATTTTAACTGCTAAATTGCTTTTAAGCAAAACGTTTTTAAAATAATCAAGAGTTAGCTCTTTGCCCGAAAAATCACTGCTTACTTTTGGTTCCGGGCCCATTTGACTGAAAAATGGCATTTGCATTAAATCATCTTTTTTTAAAATCTTCATCCAGCCAAATTGACGAAGATCGTTATAATAAAGCATTGCCCCTTTATCTAGAGTAAAAATAATATGGGAATATTTGGAAGGAAGAATTTCCCCGCCTACTTTTTTTGAAAGCGATAAACCCTTGGTATTTTTATCTTGAAAAACTAATTGCCCTGTCATTTTAAAATGCACTGCTAAAGCAAAACCATTATCAAATTCAATAATTAACCCTTTGCCAATTCTCTTAATCTTGGTTATTTTTGTCCCTAAAATTTGCTTTTGAGGCCCAGTAAGCATTTTGGGAATTTTAATCTCGATTTTTTCAATCTTGTGGCCAACAAGATATTTTTGCAATCCTAATTTTACAGTCTCTATTTCTGGAAGTTCCGGCACGATAAAAATATAAAATATTAAACATCAAATAGCAAATATTTTATTTTTGATTTGTATTTTTTATATTTACTATTTAATTTTTGAGTTTACGAAATTTCTAATTTCGTTTTTGAATCTTTCTTTACTGAATTTTTCTGCGTACTGTTTGATTCGTGCAGAATCAAACTTACCCTGAGCCTGCCGAAGGGTTTCAAATTTTTTAATTGCTTCTATTAACCCGTCAACTGAGTAATTATCGAAAAGAACACCTGTTCTGCCTTGTAGAACAGTTTCTTTATACCCTCCTCCGTTAAATGCAATAACAGGAGTACCTGTAAGCATTGATTCAACAGGGGTTATTCCAAAATCTTCGTCTTTCGCCAAAGCTAAAAATGCTTTTGCGCCCTTGTAAAGTTGTGCCAATTCCTCATCGCTTACTTGACCTAAAAATTCTACTATGCCTTTAGATTTTTCAACTAATTTATTATATTCAAAATAATATCCGGCTGGGGCTCCTGCAATTTTTAATTTAAACCCTTGTTTTACAGCTGCTTCAACAGCCATATCCAGACCTTTTGCTCCGACAATTCTTGAAACTATAAAATAATAAGGAGGGGTGACAGGAGTGGAAGGGCTCCCGACAGCGCGGAGCTCAGTGAGTCGTGAACGAGCACTGGCGGGAGGGAAACGAGTGGCAGGACCCCGACTGATTTCAACCGGAGGATATATCACAACTGAATCTCGTCGGTAAAACTTTTTGATACGGCTTTGGACTTCTTTGGAATTTGCTATAAAATAATTTACTTTTTGTGCCTGCTTAAAATCATAAAGACGTAAAAAATGCCCGACTATTGCAGCATAAACGCGTACAATGGCATATTTTTGAAAATTAACAGACTGCGTATACCCATATAACCATCTTGGAGGAGTATGACAAAAGCAGATTTCGATAGGCCTTCGGCCAGATTGTTCGATTGTTTCATTGTTTGATTGCTTACCTGAGCCAAAACCCTTCGTTATATACCAACTCGCAGAAGAAATTACAACGTCATACTTAGACAAATCAAGGCTGTCCCAAATCCATGGTGTTAAAAATCTTAAAGGACTTGCAAGTTTTGGAAAAAAAGGAATAACTGCAGCCCATGATTCAATTATTTTTCTGTCTTTAAAATGCTCATATGCTGTTGAGCTTTTTTGCAAAAATGCAGTATAAATTGGTGCGTCCGGATATATTTCGCACAACGCCTCTAAAACTCTTTCTGCCCCCCCGAATTCTTTAATATAATCGTGAACTAAGGCTACTTTCATATTTTAGATATTAGATACTAGTTATTAGTTACTAGTAGTTTCAATTTGAAACATTATTACATGTTATAACAAATTGAGCTGGCCATTGTCGTTATCTTTTCCGCCAGAGGCGGATTTCGTTTCATTCAACTTTCTATCTGAGTCTTCCTCAAATTTTTCAAGACGTTTTAAAAGACTATTAAATCCAAGTTTTTCAAACTCTTTTTTTAAGCCTTTTATGTCCATTTCTGATAAAAGCGCTTTTTCTGCTTCAAGTTTTAAAGGCGCGTCTGTAATTATTGTCGCAAGCTTTTTGGCAAGAGCAGCTTGTTCAGCATCTTGGGCAAGTTTAGTTTGAAGTTGAGATGGTAGTTCTGAAATATGGGAGTAGAGATTTTCAAGTGTTTGATATTTATTTAAAAGATCCGCTGCTCCCTTTGGACCAATACCCGAAACACCCGGATAATTATCGGAATTATCCCCCACCAGCGCTTTGTAGTCAATAATTTGGGAGGGGTTAAGTTTGTATCTTTCGCGCACTTTTTCTTCATCAAAAAGCGCCATATTTGTCATACCAACAATTGGCGCAAGCATAAGCACATGGGAATTAACAAGCTGCAAAAGATCTCTGTCCCCGGATAAAATTATTACTTCCAGGCCCTTTTCAACAGCCTGCTTACTGATTGTCCCAATTAAATCATCCGCTTCATAGCCGTCTATACCATAATGGGATATGCGGGCTTTATCAAGGGATTTATGAACAATATCAATTTGAGGAACTAAATCATCCGACATTACCGGCCTTTTAGCCTGATATCCGACATACATTTGCTTTCTGAAAGTAGGAGCTTTTCTGTCAAAACAAACTATTAAATACTCCGGCTTTAAGTCTGTAATTACTTTAAAAAGCATGGTAAAAAATCCGTAAACCGCATTTGTAGGAATACCGTCTTTGTTATTAAGTGGAGGGAGCGCGTGGAAAGCCCTATGCAAAATGGCGTTACCGTCAATTAGTATAAGTTTATTCATTAAGGATAGATTATATCAAGAACTGGGCGCTTATCGCTAATATCAGTCTTGTCTCATACAAGATGAGCATGAAATAATAGTTGATTCTAATACTAGATGAGCATTTAGAACCTGAGGTCTTGTAAAATCATAGGTCTATGAATATTACTATGATTGATACAGGTCTTAACA
>Ga0210057_1001850_pt1 | contig 31289 bp, 36 predicted proteins | sample CryGeyCG2114_010_2_FD_183968 | JGI IMG/M metagenome (GOLD analysis project Ga0210057, IMG submission 183968) | Groundwater microbial communities from aquifer - Crystal Geyser CG10_big_fil_rev_8/21/14_0.10 (SPAdes) (version 2) | ecosystem: Environmental > Aquatic > Deep subsurface > Groundwater ...
GGAGTCGGCAATGTTGCCGCTGACAATACACAGCCGCAACCAACGGGCCCCGCCGCGATGGACAATATCAAGCCGATTACCGATAAAGACCACATTCTCGGCGACCCAAACGCGCAGGTTATGGTTGTTGAATTTTCTGACACTGAATGTCCGTTCTGCAAACGCTTCCATCCCACTATGCAACAGCTGATAGACGAATATGGAAAAGATGGACGAGTGGCGTGGGTATATCGCCACTTCCCGCTTGATTCTATTCACTCCAAAGCACGAAAAGAAGCGGAAGCGACCGAATGCGCGGGCGAGCTCGGAGGCAATACAAAATTCTGGGCCTATGTGGATCGCCTTTTTGAGGTAACGCCGTCAAATAACAATCTTGATCTCAATGAGCTTCCCAATATAGCAGAATTTGTTGGACTTGATCGGACACGATTCACGCAGTGCTTAGATAGCGGAAAATATGCCCAGCATGTCGCCGATGACCTTGCCGATGCGACGAATTCTGGCGGCAATGGCACGCCCTATAGCGTGGTCATCGCGCCAAACGGCAAGAAGTTCGCCATTTCTGGAGCCCAGCCATACGCATCCGTGAAATCGGTTATTGATATCGCGCTTCAGGAAAAATAATCATGAGTAGTTCAATGCATTCAAACTTCATACAGACAATACTGCGGGCCGGACAAAAAGTTTTTAGCGCGCCTTCTTACGCTATCATTGCAGTTGCGCTCTCCGTAGCCGCGTTTTTTTTCGCTGTCTGGTTGCCGAATATTGGCCTAGTAACGGATGTGTTCACTCATTCAAGCGCTCCGCTGGGAGATAAACTGCGGCTTGCCGTAACCCTTCTTGACGGCATACGAACAAACTTTAGTTTTCTCTCCGCAACTTACACCATACTCATCGCGCTACTTTTTGGCATGAACATCGCAATGATTGCATATTATCTAAAGCAAAGAATACGAACTTCCGAACGCGGAGGATTCTTTGCCGGTATCGGCGGTATGGCAAGCGGAGTGCTCGGGGTCGGTTGCGCGGCCTGCGGATCATTCATTTTGACCACGACGCTTTCATTCATCGGCGCATCGGGGGCCCTTGCGCTTCTACCGCTCAAAGGCGGTGAATTCGGGATTCTAAGCGTCATTCTTTTGGGCGCATCCGTCTATTTGATTTCCCGCAAAATAACCGACCCCCTTATCTGTAAACCATCATCAAATATATGAATAAACAAATATCAATTTCAATAGCCGTTGCGGCTCTGATTATCGGCGGGGCGTTCTATCTTTCTTCGCAGAAAAAGGGCGCGGAGCTTCCCCTTACAGCCGGCGTCAATCAAGCACTTGCGGCAAAATTTGAAATCCTAAAACAAAACGGTAATTCTTCGTGCTCTGGAACATTCAGGGAATCTATCGCTGCAATGCCAGATACAAACCGCTTGCAGGGTTCATGCTGCAGTCCCATGTCACTTCACCGCTACGCCGAGCAGGTTGAAGGGTTAGTAGAATTTAAATCTGTTACCGGCCAAAACATTGATAAAATTCCCGACGATCCGTATGACATAGAAGCGGGACTTGCCAAAGAATTGCTGTCTTATTACGACCTTGAACTCACGCCGGACGAACAGAAGGCATACGATTACGCGATGCTTAATTCAAGCGAGAAGGGACCGTGCTGCTGCAAATGCTGGAGATGGTATGTCTATGGCGGCCTTGGTAAATACCTTATTAAAAATCACGGCTTCACCGGAGAACAGCTCACCGAGGTTTGGAATCTTTCCGACGGGTGCGGCGGTGATAGCGAACATCATCATTAAAAACCATGAACGAAGAACAACAATTCACCAAGCAGGAAAAACGAGAAATGCGAAGGCAAGAAAAAGAAGCAGAACAGCGCTCACAGCAACGCAATCGCTTTATGCGTAAAATCAGAAATTATGGCATTGTTTTTGCAATTATTACCCTTGTGGGTTACGGCCTATATCTGTTAGCGCAAAGCAGCGCACCGAAAGGAGAAAATTTCAGCCGCTCTGTTTCTTTAATGGAGGCAAGTCATATCGCGACCGGCAGTCAATTACCAGAATATACTTCAAACCCGCCGACATCGGGGCCGCACTACGGTCAAACCGCCCGTTCAGGTTTTCGCGATGAAATGATTTCCGACCAAAATATTATTCACAACCTTGAGCATGGCGATATATGGATCGCGTATCACCCGCGCATCGCAGGAGAAACAAAAGAAGCATTGAAGCAATTCGGGGCTGCGAAAGTCATCATCACGCCACGCGAAGCAAATGAAACAGACATAGCACTCGCCGCCTGGGGCCGGCTTGACATATTTGATATCGAAAATGACACCTTGCCGATTGAGCGTATCAAAGATTTTATCAAGCGTTACACAAATAAAGGCCCCGAACAGGTTCCCGGAGCAAGCGGGGGCATATAAGCAAACCCATGACATCAATAATCCGCAACAGCTTAATCATTTTTTCTTTCCTTCTTCTCTCGATCACCATCATCGGCATTTTTTGGCTTGTTACCACGCCCGGAGCGCAGGCCGGCCTTATTTTCGCCTACGCGGCTGGGATCTCTATGATTTTTCTTCCCTGCACTTTGCCTTTGGTATTTGTTATTGTGCCCTTGGCCATGAAGCAGTCGCCGCTCAAGGGGCTTACAATGGCGGTGCTTTTCGGATTAGGACTTGCAATTACTTTGAGTATCTACGGCGCGGCTGTCGCGTGGTTCGGAGAATACATTGGCATGAATACTCTCATCCGCTTCATGTTCGGCATTGCCGGAGCAATGGCATTTGTTTTCGGGCTCTCTGAACTGCGCCTGATGACCGTGCGCCTGCCGTTTATGGCGAAAGTTCTGCCAACCTCAATTCAAAAAGGCGGTGACTATTCAAAATCGTTTTTTATGGGTCTTTTCTTGGGCAACGCTGGTGTAGGCTGTCCCAATCCCGCTTTCTATGTTCTTTTAACTTACATCGCAACCGTCGGCAATGTAGGAGACGGCATTACTTTGGGAGTAATACATGGTTTGGGCAGAGCCACGCCACTCATTTTCTTAACCGTTCTTGCTATTTTGGGGATCAACACGCTTAATTGGGTGGGTCGTCAGCAAACAAGAATTGAAAGGGCAATGGGCTGGGGGTTGGTCGGAATCGGCGCGTATCTTTTTCAATATCTGCCATTCAAGATGGCATTTTGGGAGGGCTCAATCTTTCATGTCGCGTGGAATAATTTAGTCATGAAAGTGTTGCCCAGCATTTCCATGAATCAAGTTCTAAGGAAAAGTTCTCAATAAGTTTGCCAATTGATAAGCCTGCCTGCCTAACGTGGCTAGCCATCAATAAAGCGCCATTTAAGGTGCTTTTGAGTTTGTGACGCAGCTTACTTTTAATTGTTTGGTTTTTATTATACTCTAAAAAGTAATTGGTAAAACTTTACATATGAAAGCCATTTGGAACAATAAAGTGATTGCCGAGAGTGACAAAACAATTGTCGTTGAGGGCAATCATTACTTTCCTCCTGATTCGATTAAAAAAGAATATTTCAAAGTAAGCGACTATCACACGACCTGTCCGTGGAAGGGGGAGGCGAGTTATTATAGTGTGGAAGTAAATGGCTCGGTTAACGAAAATGCCGCTTGGTATTACCCCAATCCATCTGAAGCGGCCAAGGAAATTAAAGGCTATGTAGCTTTTTGGCACGGTGTTGAAGTTGGTTAGAACCGTCTTTTCAATGAGTAGCTTTCAGGGTATACTGTTGGCATGAAATTGCGCAATAAATTATCTTACACTTTGGCGAGCTTGCCTAGTTTTTTAGTTGCCTTGCCAGTTTTGGCGGTTGATGTGGGGTTAAATTATGGCACATCGCTTGGTCTTGGTACGCGTGATGTAAGAGAAACAATCTTGCGTATTATTCAAGCCTTTTTTGCCTTTTTAGGAGTTTTAGCAATACTTGCGATTATTTATGGCGGTTTTAGAATCATGACGGCTGGCGGTGACCAAGACCAAAGCGGAGAAGGCCGTAAAGCTATGGTGGCTGGTGTAATCGGGCTAGTTATTGTTCTAACAGCTTTCGCCATTGCAACTTTTGTAGTTGATTCAATTATCAACGCGTTATAATTTTTAGTCTATATTTCGACAAAGCCCATTCGGGCTTTTTTGTGACTAAACATTTTAGATATGTTATACTTCAGCTATGGTTGCTAAAATTAAGCCAAACGTGCCAACTATTTTAGTTGTTTTTGGAGCGACCGGAGATTTAATGGCTAAAAAAATAGTCCCGGCGCTTTTTTTGTTGCATCAAGCCGGCGAATTACCAAAAATGTTTAGGGTCCAAGGTTATTCTCGCCGAGATCTAAACGATGAAAAGTTTCGTTCGCACGTTTACGGTATTCTCAAAAAAAAGAAGTTTACTCGTAGTAGAAAACCAGTCCAAAAATTTTTGGATCTTTTTCATTTTCAGCAGGGTTCGTTTGGACGGCACCAAGATTATGTGAACCTTGCCGAACATTTGGGCGCGGTTGACGGTGAATGGAAAGTTTGCGCTAATAAATTATTTTATTTAGCTGTGGCACCAGAGCATGTTGAAACTATTGTTAAAAATTTAAAAAGATCCAAACTTACGGATCTATGCAGTGATGAAATTGGTTGGAGCCGGGTAATTGTAGAAAAACCTTTTGGTGAGAATTTAAAAAGCGCCGGAAAATTAGATGAACTTTTGGCATCCTTATTTAAGGAGGAACAGATATATCGTATTGACCATTACTTAGCCAAAGAGATGCTACAAAATATTTTAACCTTTAGATTTGGTAATAATTTGTTTGAAGCTAATTGGAACAATAAATACATTGAAAGTATTGACATGAAACTTTGGGAAAGTATAGGCGTTGAGGACCGCGGTGTTTTTTATGACAAGGTTGGGGCCTTGCGCGATGTCGGTCAAAATCATATGTTGCAAATGATTGCGTTGATAACTATGAATAATCCAGCCAGCCAAGACCCGACCCAAATCCGTAAAGCCCGTTCTCGCATATTGCAAACCCTCCACAGGCCAACGCAACGGGAGGCTAAAGATATGTCTTTTAGGGCACAGTATACAGGTTATAAAGGAATCAAGGGAGTTAAGCGAGGTTCTAAAGCGTCTACTTATTTTAAACTGCAAACATTTTTAGAACATCCTCGTTGGAGAGGGGTTCCAATTACGATTGAAAGCGGTAAACGCATGGGAAGGGTGCGAAAAGAAATTGAGGTATTATTTAAACATCCAACCCCTTGCCTTTGCCCGCCTGGCAAACATTTTCAAAACCGAGTAATCTTTAGTATTCAGCCCAACACCGGCATTAGGGTTGAATTTTGGTCAAAGCGTCCAGGCTTTAAGCCCCAGCTAGAAAAGCGACGTCTTAAATATTTTTTGTATAAGGAGGAAAATAAGACTCAATATGTACAAGAATATGCCAAATTGTTGTTGGACTGTATCAATGGCGACCAAACACTGTTTGTCAGTACTCATGAAATTAGAGCGATGTGGCGCATGATTGATCCTTTTATGGAAGCCTGGAAAAAAGATTTGGTACCATTAGAAAGTTATAAGCCTAATCGTTATTCAATCTCGACTCAAGCTGATAAAGTGCTCGCCGCGCACCAGCCTCATGGAGATAAGAGAATTGGTATTATTGGCCTTGGTCGAATGGGTGCAAATTTAGCGCGTAACTTGTTAGCCCAAGGTTGGGACATTGTTGGTTACGACCGAACACCTGACGATATACCGGATGTCGTGGAGCGAGGGTTACGTTTGACCAAATCTATCCCGGAACTGATTGAAAAAATGCCAAAGCCGCGTCTAATTTGGTTGATGGTACCGGCCGGCAAGCCAGTTGACGATGTTTTGTTTGGCAAAGGTGGGTTGGTTGGGCTTTTGTCAAAAGGAGACACTATTATTGATGGCGGAAATTCATTTTATAAAAATACCCTGAAGCGCGCCAGAAAAGTTAAACAGCGCGGTATTAATTTTTTGGATTGCGGTGTATCGGGCGGTCCAAGCGGGGCTCGCCGAGGCGCTTGCTTAATGGTTGGGGGAGATAAAAAGATTTTTTTAAAACACGAAAAATTATTCCAAGACATGGCCATTGCCCAAGGGTATCAGTTTTTTGAAGGGTATGGCGCTGGCCATTTTGTAAAAATGGTACATAACGGGATCGAGTACGGTATGATGCAGGCGATTGGCGAGGGGTTCCACGTATTAAAAAAATCGAAGTTTAATTTAGATTTAAAACGAGCCTCTAATGTGTATAATCATGGTAGCGTAATTGAGTCTAGATTGGTCGGGTGGTTAATAGATGCTTATAGAAAATACGGGGTTAGCTTAGAAAAAGTTGATGGTCGCGTGTCTCACACTGGTGAGGGTGAATGGACCATTAAAGCCGCTAAGGAGTTAAGGGTGCCGGTTAAAGTTATTGAGGATTCGTTTCGTTTTAGAGTTCAATCCGGCAAAAATCCCACTTACACTGGACAAGTTGTTTCGGCCCTGCGCGGAGAATTTGGTAGGCATCCAGTATTAAAAAGGCCGGTAAAAAAGGAGAGAAAGAAAAAATGAGACCAAAAAATTTGAAAACTAAAATTTATTTGGACAGCGGCGATCCGACTGAAACCAAAGCAGCGATTGACAGACTGGGCTTTTTAGACGGCCAAACTACCAATCCGTCATTAATTGCAAAAAATCCTGACGCCAGTGATAAAAAATTCAGCGAACAAGAAGTGTATGATTTTTATAAACATGTGGTCCAAGAAATATCCGGACTAATTCCTGATAGATCGGTATCGATTGAAGTCTATGCTGAAAAAAAGACGCCCGCCCGTAAGATGGTAAAACAGGCCCAGGCGATGTATGAATGGATTCCCAATGCCCACATTAAATTGCCAATTACAGCAGGCGGTCTTGAAGCGGCACAAAGACTGACTGAAGATAAAATTCGAGTAAATATGACTTTGTGTTTTACCCAACAGCAAGCCGCAGCCGTGTATGCCGCGACGCGCGGGGCGCAAAGGAGCGATGTCTATGTTTCACCGTTTGACGGGCGCTTAGATGATTTAGGCGAGTGTGGTGTATGCTTAATTGAAGATATTATGAAAATGTTTTCCCAAGGTGATGGACACGTGGAAACTTTGATGGCGAGTGTCCGAAATATCGATCATTTGCTTTATGCAATTTATACAGGCGTTGATATTATCACCGTCCCGTTTAAAGTTTTGAAAGAATGGGGCGATGCCGGCATGCCAGTCCCCAAAGAGTTAGGCAACCTCGATACTCTTCGCGGCCTGAAAAAAATTGAATATCAAGAATTAGATTTAACTCAAGATTGGAAAGCCTTTGATATCTCCCACCCTTTAACGGATAAAGGACTAGTCAAATTTGCCGCTGATTGGAATAATTTGATAAAATAATCATCTTTAATTCCTCCCTGTTACATTGCCGCCCCGGCCAGGTGATGGTGAAAGTTACTGCAATGTCATATCCAGCAGAGTCGAGGGATTTCTGATATTATTATAATAACAGTTTGAGATTTCTCCATGTGCCTCCATGGCCGCATAGTTGAAATGACAAAGACTTTATGCAAAAAGTTTTTATTAAAAATCGTAAAAATCAAAATTTGGCGGTGATTATTGAGGAGCACAGCTCACCTAAGGGTCTAGCTTTTGTTATGCACGGCCTTGGTTCATTTAAAGAGCAGGCTCAAATTGAAACCGTGGCTAAAGCTTTTAGGGATGCTGATTGCACGGTGGTGCGCTTTGACACAACTAATACTTTAGGAGAAAGCGATGGAGATTTTGCCCTAGCCACAACTACAAATTACTATGAGGACTTGGAGGATGTTTTAAAATGGTCAACCGAACAAGATTGGTACCAAGAGCCTTTTATTTTAGCCGGCCATAGTTTAGGCGCGATTTGTTCAGGAATTTTTACTCAAAAATTTCCTAAAAAAGTAAAAGCTTTAGCATTATTGTCTGCGGTTGTATCGGGTAAATTATCTGCCGAAGCTAGTGCTAGCGAGGTTAAAGAGTGGGAGGCTAAAGGCTGGCAGTTGCGAGAAAGCCGATCAAAACCAGGAACGCCGATGATAAAGTTGCCTTGGTCACACATGGTAGACCGTATGCGCTACGACCTATTGCCTCAGGCTAAAAAATTAACCATGCCGGTAATATTAATTGTTGGCGATGAAGACGAAACTACCCCCGTCAAACATCACAAAATTTTATATAAGGCCCTGCCCGGTAAGAAAAAATTGGAAGTCATAATAGGCGGCAGTCACGGTTTAAGGGGACCTGCCTTACCTGAACTTTACGAAATTTGCTTACAGTGGATTGCTAACTTGCCGCCTTAATGCCATTCCCGCGCAGTCTCTAAGTCATTCCTATACCGTATGGCAGTACGGGATAAACTCCGGCGAGAATCTCTATCAGATAGAGATCTCCCGATCATGAAGTCATACGGGCTGCCGTGGAGTCCGGATTGACGAGCGAAGTCAGCGCGTCACTTGAAAATATTTTTTTCGTTAGTATAATAAAATATACTAAAATTTTATATGGAATATAAAAAGTCGTCTCAAGATCCCAAAGTTATTGCCTTTACTTACGGCGTAATCGGGGCGCTATTAGTGTTGGTTATTGCCGGTTTTATTGCCTGGAATAGCCAAGAAGAGATAGTCCAATGGTTATCAGACAAACAAGGCGATCAAATAAAAACCTTGATTACCCAAAGCCCAAACGGCAATGAATATGACGGGAGCTTAGTGACGCAGGAAACGTTCGTGGTTGAAGCGGTCAAGCGGGCAAATCCGGCAGTTGTATCGGTCATAATTTCAAAAGATGTGCCCATCTACGAGCAGTATTATGAAAATGTTAATCCCTTTGGCGATGACTTTTTTGGCTTTCAAATTCCTCAATTACGCCAACGCCAAAACGGTACGGAAAAACGTGAAATCGGCGGCGGTTCAGGATTTTTAGTTTCTGCTGACGGTTTAATTATTACCAATAAACATGTGGTTGTTGCCCAAGACGCAGAGTATGCGGTTTTTACTAGCGACGGCGAAAGCTACGAAGCAGAAATTTTGGCGCGCGATCCTTTTTTTGACTTAGCCGTGATGAAAATTAAAGGCGATGATTTTCCGTATTTGGAATTTGCCGATTCTAGCGAAATACAACTTGGCCAAAGCGTAATTGCGATAGGCAATGCTTTGTCTGAATATCGCAATTCAGTGTCCGTTGGGATTGTGTCCGGTCTTTCAAGAAACATTGTGGCCGGTACCGGCTTCGGCCAATTTGAACAAATTGAAGAGGTAATTCAAACAGACGCGGCCATTAATCCCGGCAACTCAGGCGGCCCATTGCTGAATTTGTCAGGCAAGGTCATTGGCGTAAATGTCGCTGTGGCCGGGGGTGCTGAAAATATCGGATTTTCTATTCCGTCAAATAAAGTTAAATCCATTGTTGATTCAGTGATAGAAACGGGACGCATTGTACGTCCATATATTGGCGTGCGTTACCAGACTATAACGGAATCTTTGGCTGAAGCTAATGGTTTGCCTTATGATTACGGCGCCTTAATTGTTCGCGGCGAAACCAGCGAGGAATTGGCTGTGATTCCAGGGTCACCAGCCAATAAAGCCGGCTTAGAAGAAAATGACATAATATTAGAGATTGACGGAGTTAAGCTTGATGAGCGTTCTTTGGCTTCAGTTATTCGCGATAAGCAAGTTAGTGACACTATTACTTTAAAAGTGTATCAAAAAGGCGAGGAGAGAGAAGTGCGGATAACGCTTGAAGAGTTGTCTGAATAAGTATTGACAAAAATAAATATCTCAAGTAATCTTGTTACCCAATATGAAAGCTAAATCAACCAAACCTAAAGCGCCTCAAAAAATTGTTGAGTCAATGACACCAACTGAAATTTTTGAGTATTTTCCCAAACAAGCTCGGAAGCTCGCCATGACCATGACTGCCGCCGGATTGCATTGCGTTGGTTGCGGCATCGCTGAGTTTGAAGCTATTGGCGACGGCATGCGAGCTCATGGTATGGACCAAGATTATATTGATGGTCTAATTAATGAACTTAATGATATCGTCGTTGGCAAAAGCCAAGGCAAAGCGCCAAAGGCTGAAACGTTAAAGCCATTGAGCGAAATATAAAATGTCACTCCGAGAGAAGTCGAGGAATCTCACACTGCTGTAAGCTGTACTGATTATGGAAATGTTGAGATCTCTCCGCTGCGGTCGAGATGACAAATTTTAACTGCTATCCGGCAGTTTTTTTGATTGTTAAAATATGGTATAATGTGGGTACAACAAGAATAATTTACGGTATGGAGGTTCATGAGCCCCAAAATCCTGAGGCCCTAAATCATTTCGAACAACAGCACGTACCTAAAATTGAAGTTGATTTTGTGGGCGAGATAATCAGGGTAAGGGTAGAAATAGATAACCCGATGCAGCCGGTACATTACTTGGACTGGATTGAACTTTATGTTGACGACGAAGCATATGATAAAGTTGAATTTGAACCAGAAGACCAAGCCATAGCTGAGTTTGACGTTGCCAAAGACGCCAAAAGCCTAAAAGCAATATCTAATTGCCATTTGCACGGTGCCTGGCAAACAAAGTTAACATTATAATTATGATATATATTGGTTCTGATCACGCTGGCTTTAAGTTAAAGGAAAAACTTAAAGTCTTTTTGAAAAACAAAGGTTACGAAGTTATTGACGTTGGCAATACAACATACCAAAAGCTTGATGATTATCCTAAATATTCTACCCGCGTAGCTGAAAGGGTAGTGAAGCATAAAAGCAGTTTTGGCGTGATGATTGGGCATAGCGGCCAAGGCGAAGCTATGGCTTGCAATAAAGTTCGTGGTGCCCGGGCCGCCCTTGCCTACAGCACTGAAATTGCGCGTTTAGCCCGGTCGCACAACAACGCTAATATTTTATGCCTCGGCCAAGGTTTTACAACTTTGCCGATGGCCAAACAAATTACAGAAGTTTTTTTGAATACTCGATTCTCTTCGGCTAAGCGCCACCACCGGCGAGTAAAGCAGTTAAGCCGTATTCGGTAATGGTTAAAATTATCCCTACCATTTTAGTTAAGGGCGAATCAGAATTTTTGAATAAAGTAAAAAAGTATGAACCATATTTCAAAATTGCCCAAATCGATGTTTTAGATAACACCTTAGTAAAAAGTAAAAGTTGGCATAATTTTTCAAAAATAAAAAAAATTAATTCTAAGTTAAATTACGAAATTCATTTAATGGTTACTCGGCCTTCGGATTACTTAAACGAGTTGTCAGGGTTTAAAAAAATTAAACGGGTGGTATGGCACATAGAAGCTATTCGAGACGAATCTCAAATGCGCCAGTTGCTAAGCTTAGCCAAGAAAAATAAATGGCAAACTGGGTTAGCCATTAATCCCGAAACGCCGGTGAGCAAAATTACTCCCTGGCTTTTATCTTTTAATGTTATACTTGTAATGACAGTGGAGCCAGGTAAAAATGGCGCCAAATTTCAACCTCGTACGTTAACGAAAATTAAACAGCTCGCCAAACGTGTCGGACCTTATAAAATTGCCGCTGACGGCGGTATTAGCGATGCCACCGCGCCAAAGGTGGCGGCGGCCGGAGCGAGAATTTTATCTAGCGGGAGTTTTTTAAACCAAGGAGAAATTAAATCACAATTAACTAAATTACAAAATGCCATCAAAGAAATCAAAACTTAAAAAAAAGTCGCGAAAACCAAGCGGAAAAACAACTACAATTAAAGAAATCCAAGCCAGTTTTCGTCCCAAACTTAAAATTTGCGTTTCCGGCGCGGCGGCGGGCGAGTGCGTCCGGTTTGGTAAAGATAAAGCTTACGATGTGGGCAAGGCGATTGCCGAGCAAGGCGCGATTATCGTAACCGGCGCGACTAAGGGCATTCCGACCCACGCGGCTAAAGGGGCTAAGGAGGCCGGGGGATTTAGCATCGGTTTTTCTCCTGCGGCAACTGAAGCTGAGCATTTACGTTCATACCGCTTGCCTATGGAATATTTGGATATGGTGGTCTTTACCGGTTTTAATTACGCTGGGCGTAATTTATTGTTGACTCGGGCAAGTGACGCAGTGATTACCGTTTGCGGGCGAATTGGCACCCTGAATGAATTTACTGTCGCTTTTGAAGATAATAAGGTTCAAGGCGTTTTGTTGGGCAGCGGCGGTATTACGACTGAAATTGAACATATTTTAAATGTGGCTAAGCGTGGCTTTGGTAAAGTTATTTTTGATACTGACCCTGAACGTTTAGTCAGAAAAGTGGTAAAAGCGATTAAGCGGGAAAAGCGGGAGGAGAAGCTAGCTATGAATCGTAAAAACCACAACCGGAATAAACGCTGATAATCTATGGCCCAAAAAAATTTGAGCGTTAAACAAATCAATTCTAAGGCCAATAATATCCGTAAAAATATTATTAGTTCATTAGTTAAAGCGGGTTCGGGGCATTCGGCCGGACCGCTTGGGATGGCTGAAGTTTTTGCCGCCTTGTACTTTAATGTTTTAAACCACGACCCTAAAAAACCTTGGCATCCAAACCGTGACCGCGTAATTTTATCGGCTGGGCACATTTGTCCGGTTTGGTACGCAACTTTAGCTGAAGCCGGATATTTTCCAAAATCAGAACTTCAAACTTTACGCCAATTAGGTAGCCGACTGCAAGGTCATCCGCATTATCGTAGCGCACCAGGCATTGAAAATGCCGCTGGGCCGTTGGGGCAAGGCATTTCCATTGCCGCCGGTATGGCCTTGGCCGGCAGAATGGATAACAAATCTTGGAAGGTCTTTTGCGTCATGGGTGATGGCGAACAGCAGGAAGGGCAAGTGTGGGAAGCGTTGTGGTTTGCTGGTAAAAATCGGCTGTCTAATTTAACCATAATCGTGGATCGTAATAACATCCAAATTGATGGCCATACCGAAGACGTCATGCCCTTAGAACCATTTGAAGAAAAATATGAAGCTTTTAATTGGCACGTGCTTTCTATTAACGGGCATAGCGTCAGTGAAATTATTAATGCCTGTGAGCAAGCTGATGCTATGCAAGAAAAGCCCACGATGATTATTGCCAATACAATTCCTGGTAAGGGTGTTCATTTTATGGAAGATCGGCCCGAATGGCACGGTAAGCCGCCCAAGCTAGCAGAAGCTAAACACGCCCTAAAACATTTACGGACCTTGGGCGGTAAAATTGAATGTCATGATTATGAGTAAATTAGCGCTTGTAAAAAAACAGAAATTATCACCCCAGCTTTTTAGGCCGAATATAAAAATGGAAGCTACCCGCTCCGGTTATGGACATGGTTTGGTGGCGGCCGGAAAAGCTGATAAGAATGTGGTGGCACTGTGTTGTGATTTAACTGATTCAACCAAGACAAATTTTTTTGAAGTCGAATTTCCAAGTCGCTTTGTGGAAGTGGGTGTGGCCGAGCAAAATTTAGCCGGTCTAGGCGCCGGCATGGCTATGGTTGGAAAAATTCCGTTTATTGCTTCTTATGCGACCTTTTCTCCCGGCCGTAATTGGGATCAGGTCCGAGTGTCAATTTGTTACCAAAATTTAAATGTTAAAATTGTCGGCGCTCACGCCGGAGTGTCGGTTGGCCCAGACGGCGCCACCCACCAGGCCTTAGAAGACATTGCTATCACTCGCGTGTTGCCTAACTTAACAGTTTTAGCCCCGGCCGACTATGAAGAAGCTAAAAAGGCAACTATTGAAGCGGCTAAAATTAAAGGGCCGGTTTACATTCGGCTGGCCAGGTCGGCTAGTGCTATTTTTACTACCCAAAAGTCACCTTTTAAAATTGGCCGAGCAGAAGTTTTAACCCAAGGCACGGACGTCACGGTAGTCGCAAGTGGCCCGTTGGTTTACCAATCATTATTAGCAGCTAATGAAATCAAAAAAGAAGTTTCGGTTGAAGTGATTAATTGCCATACAATTAAACCAATTGATTATAAAACAATAATTAAGTCAACTAAAAAAACCGGCCGGGTGGTAACAGTTGAAGAGCATCAATTAAATGGCGGATTAGGCGGAGCGGTAGCTGAAGTTTTAACTAGGCATTACCCCGCACCGCAAGAATTTGTGGCTATGCCTGACCGGTTTGGTGAGTCAGGCAAACCTGAACAGCTATTAGCTAAGTTCGGCCTAGATAAGGACGGTATTATAAAGGCAGTTAAAAGAGTGTTAAAGCGCTAACCTTTTTGTCATTTCGACTAAGCGAACATAGTGAGCGCCTGGAGAAATCTCACACCTAGAATATGAGCCCTAATTTTAAAGATTTGTCAGACGATTGGAAAGAGTGACCCGCCTGACGGACGTGCAGGGATCTTTAGACTTCGCTCGGGATGACATTATTATTGTAAAATTATGAAAAAACACAAAATATTTGTAACACGAAAAATTCCTGAAGTTGGGTTGAATTTGCTAAAAAAACAAAAAAATTTTGAAGTTAAAATAAGCCCATACGATCGTGTTTTAACTTCAATCGAACTTGTCCGCAAAGTTAAAAATTGTTCCTCCATTTTATCTTTATTAACGGATAAAATTGACGCTTCGGTAATGAAAGCGGCTGGTGATAACTTAAAAATTGTGGCTAATTACGCCGTTGGATTTGACAACATTGACATTAATTATGCTAAAAAAAATAAAATAATAGTCACCAATACGCCAGGAGTTTTAACCGATGCGGTAGCTGAATTGACCATGGCATTAGTTTTATCTGCCACTAAACGAATAGTCGAGGCTGATAAATTTACCCGGGCAGGTAAATTTAAGGGTTGGGCGCCACTGCTTTTTTTAGGGGCTGAGTTGAAAGGTAAAACTTTGGGCATTGTCGGTGCCGGCCGGATTGGTTTGGCGGTTGCGACGAGAGCTCAAGGTTTAGGCATGAAAATAATTTATTCCAGCCACAAAAGAAACCCGAAGTTTGAAAAAGCTACGCGCGGTAAATTTGTAAGTTTAAACGCATTATTGAAAAACTCTGATGTGATTAGTTTGCATGTGCCGCTAACCCCACAAACGACACACTTGATTGGTTTAGGTCAGCTTAAACAAATGAAGTCAACAGCTTACCTTATTAATACCTCACGCGGCCAAGTGGTGGACGAGCACGCTTTGGTGAAAGTTTTACAACAAGGCACAATTGCCGGCGCGGCGTTGGACGTTTTTGAATGCGAGCCACGTCTATCTCAAGGCTTGAATACATTACGAAACGTCGTTTTAACCCCGCACATTGCTTCAGGCACGATTGAAACACGTTCTAAGATGGCAGAAATTGCCGCCCAAAATATAATTAATGTTTTACACGACAAAAAGCCATTAACCCCAATTTAGTCGTTTCGGCCGACGCCGAGTTAGGCTCGGCGAAGCGGAGAAATCTCAAACCTATCACATTTCTAGCATGAAACCTCTTGGCCACACGGAGTTTCGCTCGAGATAACAATTAATTTAAATTTATGTTTGGAAAAAAACACGTCATGATGAATTACAATAAGATTGCCGATTATTTGTATGTCGGCTCAAACTTCTGCTGCCAAATGGATTTTGATAAAATGCTTATTCAAAAAGAAGGGATTGCGGCTGACGTGAGTATTGAAGACGAACGCGTGGATGCCCCCTTTGGCTTAAAATTCTTCTTATGGCTGCCGACCAAAGACAATACGGCGCCTACGTTTGATCAATTAAAAGCTGGCGCTAATTTTATTAAGGAGATGATTGATCAAAAAAAGCCAGTCTACATTCACTGTAAAAATGGCCATGGGCGCGCCCCGACAATGGCGGCGGCTTATTTGATTATGGCTGGTATGGGCGTAGATGAAGCGATTGCTTTACTAAAAAAACAACGTCCTGAGGTCCACCCGGTCGCCGAACAAATTGAAGCATTGAGAAAATTCAGCCAGAATAAATAAACATGCCAATAACCATTGACGGTGTAGTAATTAAGGGCCGGCAGCAAGGTGAACGCCTTGGCTTTAAAACTGCGAATTTAAAAATTAAGCCAGGCCAATATAAGCCCGGTGTTTTTGTGTCTGAAACTACCATTAGGCAAGATAAATATCCGGGAGTGAGTCACGTTGGCCCAGCCCCGACTTTTAATCAAAATGAGTGGTTATGCGAAACTTATTTGTTTGATTATCAGAAAATATTATACGGCCAAAAAATCTCGGTTAAAATTTTAAAGAAAATTAGAGACTCAAAAAAATTTGATAACCCTGATGAGCTCAAGCAGGCGATTGAGAGAGATGTTCAAATTGCCAGAGACTTTTTCAAGCAATAATTGGTAAAAGTTGCAAATCAAGACTAATCGGTCTTTTTTTGGTATAATAAATAAAACAATTCGGTAAATTTTTTAAAATGGAGGCAAAAAAAACATCAAAAAAAACCAACCCTAAACCAGTCACGGTCCAAAGTATCAACCGCCAGAAATCAGGACGTGTCTGGTATTATTTTTTGTTGAGCGCGGTTTGGGTTGTAGCCTCATCGCTAATTATTTATTTTTTGTGGCAAAATACTCAACTAATAATCAATCGACAATATGATACTAAGTTCAATGCTGAGAGTGAAAAGCTGACCGCCGCATTAAATATTAAAATTGAAAATTATTTAGACTTGCTTTTTGCTCTCCAGGGGTTGTTTAAAGTTAACCAAGATGTTACTAATGTTGATTGGCAAAGTTTTTTATCTGATTTTGATTTGGCGACTCGTTATCCTGGCGTTTATGGCATTGGTTACTTTGAATCTGATGAGGGCGTATTGGCTTCTACGCAAGTTACCTATCTAAAAACTATTGATGACGATAATTTTTTATTGGGCCGAACTTTAGGCAGCTGGCCGGAGGTGGCTGCGGCGATTAACCAAGCCCATGAGTCTGGCGGTGTCATTGCTACCCGGCCGATTGCCCAAACGACTGAACGGATTGGAAAAACGGTTTGGTTAATTTTACCTTTCGGCGATACAGGCTTAAGTTCAGCGAGTTTCGTTGGGTTGATTATTAGGCCCGAACAGTTGTTTAACACTGTATTTAATAATTTGAACGTTGACAGTGGCATTGATTATCGTATTTATGATTCTCGTGTGTTATCGGTGTCCAATCTTTTGTATGGAAGTGAATTGGTGCAATCGCCTTTTTCCGCAAATTATTATTTAAATAAAAGATCTGAAGTTAGGGTAGCAGACAGAGTCTGGACATTTGATTTCTCCACCTTGCCGGCATTTAGCTTGGCCTTCCCGCAAGAACGGTTACCTCAATACGTATTGGTTGGCGGGGTCTCTTTTGGTCTGCTAATTTTATTAGTTTTATTATCCCAAAGCTCAACAAATTATCGAGCTTTATCGTTAGCTGAAAGGATGACAAGAAATTATAAACAAACGCAGCGTCGCTATATTGAACTTGTTGAATCAGCGCCTGATCCAGTTGTGATTTTAGATAAAACGGGAAAAATTTTGACTTTTAACAGCGCCGCGCAAACTTTATCGGGATATACGGAGGGAGAAATTGAAGGAAAACATTTTACTAAAATTAAATTGCTACCGCCTAAAGATTTAGCTAAGGCCATAAAAGAATTTGCCCTTTTAGCTATCGGTCAAAAACGCACACCCAATGAATACACTATCATTACTAAAAGTGGGAAACAACTAGTCATGGAAGCAAATTCGACACCCCTGAAAGAGGACGGAAAAGTTTTTGCGATCCAAGTAATTTTTCGCGATATAACTGAACGCAAAGAAAATGAACAGACCTTGCGTCAGTTTGCCAAGGAGTTAAACCGGGCCAAAAATAAAGCTGAAGAAGAAAAGACTAAATCAGAAATAATGTTGTCCAATATCGCTGACGGGGTAGTGGTGGTTGATAAAGACGGCAAATTGGTTAAGGCTAATAAAGAAGCCAAGCGATTATTGGATATTCATGCTGGTTATTATGGAAAAGTTTTCAATGAATTTTTCAAACCTCTAGGCTTGGATCAATCACCGCTTAAAAAGAAAGATGATTTTATAACTCGAACGATTAAAAATCATAAGGAAACTAGATATGTTAAAGCTATTTTGCATGATACTTCTAAGAATCAGATAGTAGTGCGTTTAACCGCCACGCCGCTAAAATTTGGCAATAATATTTTTGGGGCATTAATTGTTTTTCGTGACATTACTCGTGAAGAGGCGATTGACCGGCAGAAATCAGAATTTATTTCAATCGTGTCGCATGAATTGCGCACCCCGCTTTCCAGTATCAAATGGTTATTGCAGTTAATGCTAAGAGGGGAGGCCGGAAAAGTAAGCAAAGATCAAAAAGAATATTTGGAGGAGATGCTTGATGCTGATGAGCACATGATTAGGCTCGTTAATGACTTATTGAATGTTTCTAGAATTGAATCTGGTAGGGTGGGAATTTCCCCCAAGCCAACCGATTTAGTCAAAATGATAAATGAAATTATTGTTGAAGAAGCTCCTTTTTGCAAGGCGCGCAATGTTGATTGTGCCTTAGTTAGGGTTAATTCTAAAATTCCTAAACTTAAAGTTGACCCCAAAATGATGAGGCATGCTTTTAGCAATGTTATTAACAATGCTATTAAATATTCTAAAAACGCCGGGAGCGTAAAGGTTGAAATTAATCGGCAAGATCCTGATGTGGTAGTTAAGGTTAAAGATGATGGATTAGGGATTCCGGTTAGCGACCAGGAAAATATTTTTAAGAAGTTTTTCCGCGCCCATAACGCAATTAACCGTGATGTTGAAGGTAGCGGTTTAGGGCTATATTTTGTTAAACAGATAATTGAAGCTTCGGGCGGGAAAATTTGGTTTGAGTCAAAAGAAAAAAAAGGCACCACTTTCTATATAAGTTTGCCCCTTATTGGATCCAAAGCCAAGAAAGGTGAAAAATCTTTAATTTAGCTTTCATATTTGCCGGCAAACAAATTTGTTTAAGTGAACTTAAAGCCTCGATTATTGAAACAGTTTTATTTTCACCAAAAGAGTAATTTTATGGTATAATAATATCTAAATGTAGGATATTGCATTGCTTTGTATTTCAAATTGAATGTCAAAAAACCAAAAGAAAATTTTAATTATAGAAGACGATAAATTTCTTGCCAAGATGCTTGGCAATCTGCTTGAGTCTAACGGATATGAAGTTGTTTATGCTTCAAACGGGAGGGAAGGGTTGCTTAAGGTTGCTGAAAAACCAGATTTAGTTTTATTGGATATAATCTTGCCAGACCTCAACGGATTCGACTTATTGGAATCAATCAAAAGCGAAAAAGAGACCAGCAAAGTCCCGATTGTTATAATTTCTAATTTGGGCCAAACCGAAGATATCACTCAAGGCAAACAATTAGGTGCTAAAGATTATATTGTTAAAAGCGAAACCAGCTTGGATGATGTGGTGTTAAAAGTTAAACGCTTATTGACTAAAAGCAGAAAATGAAAATCTCCAACGATAGGTTAAAAATTTTAATTGAAAAACTTGATCTTATTGATGCTAAGGATTTAAAACAGGCTTATCAAGAGTCTGAGTCGGAAAATAGTTCGTTAAGTGAAGTTTTGGTCGAAAGCGATTTGATTAAAGATGAGCAGTTAGGCCAGGTGATTGCGGAGGATTTAGGCGTTGAATTTGTTGATTTAAGTCGTGTTGACATAGACGAGTCGGTGATGCAAGAAATACCTGAGCTAGTAGCCAAAGAACAACAGGTGATTGCTTATGCTAAAACACCGGAAGCGATTAAAATTGCTACGGCCGAACCTGCCAATTTAGAGATGATTAAATTAGTGGAAAAAAAGACCGGTTTTCCGGTATCAGTTCACTATGCCACGCCCAAAAGTATCCGCAGCGCTATCGTGCGATATCATAAAGGCATTGAAAAAGAATTTAAAGACATTATTTTGGAAAACGTGAATGAAGCCAAGGGTGGCGCTGAAGCTGAGGATTTACCAATAATTAAAATTGTCGATTCTATTTTAAATTACGCCCATGACAGCAAAGCTTCTGATGTTCACATTGAACCAACAGAAAAATATAGCGCGGTGAGATTTCGCATTGATGGAATTTTGCATGATATTTTAAAATTTCCCGCTCGCATTCATGAACTTGTTTTAACCCGGATCAAAGTTATGGCTAAACTCAGGCTGGACGAACATTTTTCCGCCCAAGACGGTAAATTACGCTTTAAAACTGATGAAGGTAAGGTTGATGTGCGTGTTTCTATCCTGCCGATTGTCGAAGGTGAGAAGATTGTAATGCGCTTGTTGTCGTCCAAAAGCCGTGAGTTTAGCTTGCAAAGTCTCGGCATGACTTCTCAAGATTTAAAAAAAGTTAATGCTGAGTACAAAAAGCCATACGGTATGATTATGACAACAGGGCCAACTGGTTCCGGTAAAACAACAACTTTATACGCCATTTTAAAAAAACTTAACCGACGTGAAGTTAATATATCCACCATTGAAGACCCTGTCGAGTACGACATTGATGGCGTCAATCAAATTCAAGCTAACCCAAAAACTAATTTAACTTTTGCTCATGGGTTAAGAAGTATTTTACGGCAAGACCCCGACATTATTATGGTCGGCGAAATTCGCGATGAGGAAACCGCCGGCATTGCAATTAACGCCGCTATCACCGGCCATTTACTCCTGACTAGCCTACATACTAATGACGCGCCCACTGCTATCCCACGGCTTTTGGATATGAATATTGAACCTTTTTTATTAGCATCAACTTTAAATATAATTATCGCTCAGCGGTTAGTGCGAAAAATTTGCCGGCAATGCGTCACCAGTCTGTCTGTTGACAGAAACGAATTGAAAAAAATCTTGCCGGAACAATATATTATCAAATATTTTGGCGGCGGCAAAAATGCCAGGCTGTACAAAGGCAAAGGTTGCAATATTTGTAATTCAACCGGCTACCAAGGCCGCATTGGCATTTTTGAAGTGTTAGCGATGAGTGAGGCGATTCGAAGTTCTATTATGAAACGATCTAATGTTGACGAAATTAGAACCATAGCTCAAAAGGAAGGCATGCGCACAATGATAGAAGACGGCATTGAAAAAGCTAAAGCCGGATTAACTTCATTGGAGGAAGTGATTCGGGTAGTGCGTAATTAAAAGTCATGAAATTTAACTACATCGCCGTTGATAAGCTTGGTCAAAAACGAAAAGGCAGCATAAATGCGGTTGATTTGCTAACGGCAAAGCGCAAGCTGGCGAGCGAGAAAAATTTATATTTGAGTAAAATCTCACCGGCCAGTAAAATTAATTTATCTGCCGGATTATCTATTGGCACAGTTTCGGCAACCGAGAAGATATTATTTGCTAAGCATTTATCGGCGATGCTTAAAGCCGGTGTTAGCTTAGGGGAGTCTTTAGAAGTATTGTCTGAACAGTCAATTTCACCTAAACTCAAGCGGATTAGTAAAAAGATAGCCAAAAGAGTCAGAGAGGGGCATCAGTTATCTTCTTCGCTGGCGCGCTACCCCAAGATTTTTGACGAGCTATTTATTAATATTGTTAGAATTGGAGAGGAGAGCGGGACGCTAGAAGACAGTTTATCGTATGTAGTCGATGACCTTGAGGATAGGCATGCCTTGCGGCAAAAAGTTGTCTCTGCATCAATTTATCCGGCCATAGTTTTAGCGTCGGCAGTAGCGTTGGGATTACTTTTGACTTATTTTGTTTTACCCAAAATTACTAACATTATCACAGCGGTCAGCGTTGAAATTCCACTCACCACCCGCATGCTGTTATGGATATCTGAAGTAATGGAAAATTACGGACTTTTTATTATCACGGGATTTGTGGGGGCGGTAATTTTGTTCAGAATTATTATCGCCCTCAAACCAGTTAAACCTATCTGGGCAAAATTTTTGCTAACTATTCCGATAGTAAACAAGCTTATTTTAGGATACAATTTAGCTTTAGTTAACCGCACCATGGCAACTTTATTGAAAAGCGGCTTAACAATTGACCGGGCGGTAACGGTTACTGCCGCCACTACTCGGAATGCGGTTTACAAACGCCGACTGGAAAAACTAACTCAAGAAATTCAAACTGGTACCTCGGTAAATACGTCGATAGAACAAATAGATAAGCATCACAAGCTGTTCCCACTAATGATGGTTAAAATGATTTCCGTTGGTGAAAAAACAGGTAAGTTGGACGCAACACTAAGTTATTTATCAGAGTACTACGGCAAAGAAGTAGAAAATACAACTAAAAATTTATCCAGCATAGTTGAACCGGCTCTGTTGATTGGAATTGGTATTGTGGTGGCTTTCGTGGCCTTATCAATTATTAGCCCAATTTACGAAATTACCGGGCAACTAAACCGATAACATAATTATTCTAATAATGTCATCCTGAATTTATTTCAGGATCTCTATTAGATAGAGATTCCGGAACACGAAGCCATGCGGCCTCGCGTGGAGTCCGGAATGACACCGGAGGGAACTCTTTTGAAAAAATTTTTTGAAAACAAAATCGGATTTACCTTAGTTGAATTATTAATTGTGCTCGGTATTTTATCAGTCGTGGCTGTTTTAGCAGTGCCGTTTTATCAATCTACTGTAGTGAATAGTGATTTTGATATTGCCGCTGACAATATCAAAAAAACTTTACGTCGGGCCGAAACAAACGCTGCCACCGGCTTTCAAGACGACTCTTGGGGAGTTTTTTTTATGGGCAATAGTTTTACTTTATATAAAGGCGAAAGCTTTGCCGCTCGCGACACAGATTTTGACGAAGCCGTCGGCGTGAACGCGATTTTTGTTTTATCAAATGATTTTAATGATGAAATAAATTTTGAAAAATATACTGGAACCCCTTCAGCTAACGGCACAGTGACCATTACGAGCCCCAACAATGAAACCTTGCTTATCACTGTTGATGCAATTGGTCGAGTCGATATAAGCGAACCTTAGACTAGGAGGAAATATAGCTGGGAAGTTAAATTATGTATAAATTAAAAATGAAAAAAACAACCGTCATTGCGAGGACCCCGACACTATGTCGGGGGACGTGGCAATCCCAGAGATTGCGACGCTCTTCTTCGGCAAGCTCAGAGTCGCTCGCAATGACCAAGGAGGGCGGGGAGCATTATGGTTTTTCATTAATTGAAGTTATTTTAGCGCTGGGGATTTTCGGGTTGCTGGCCGCTAGTATTTTGGGTATGGTGAGTGGAAATTATACAACTAACTTTGCTTCTCGGGATTTAATGCAAGCTACCGCTTTCGCCCAAGAAGGCATTGAGGGCGCCGCCGCCATTCGCCGCCAAGCTTTTAATTTACTCGTTAACGGTGACCATGGCCTCACCAAAACAAACGGTTATTGGGAATTAAGCGGCACCAGTGATACCAATGGTGCCTATACCCGCATTGTAACCATTGGCGATATCTATCGCGACGGCACGGGCGCGATTGTTAATCAAGGAGATCTGGGCGCGACATTAGATCCGACTTCAAAGTATTTATCTTCTCAAGTTACTTGGGATAGTATTTTTGGAATCAATAATCAAATTAGTTTAGATTCTGTTTTGACTAATTGGCAATCGGCTGATTGGACCCAAACCGATTGGTCGGGCGGCAGTGGTCAAGCAATTTGGTCAAATCCGACGCAATTTTTTGCTGATGACGGCAATATAGATTTTTCAACGGCCGGTGAAATTAAGCTGGCCAGTAGCGGTAGCGGCGGCGGCAACGAGTGCGGATTAAAAAGTTGGGGTTTTGACGTTGCTGACAATTATAATTTTAATGCGTCAGATATCGAAGTGGTTTCTAGCAACGCCCAGTTAATCGGCAGCCCAGGCGGGGGCGGTTCGGGGGCAACTACTGACCCGTCTTTTGATGTGCCTGATTGGGCCCCAGTCAATTGGGATGTTAATGGCCCGGAAAGCGCACCAACAATTTCACTTCAAACGCCAGGCAACCCCGGTAACTTTGGAGAAATTTCCATCCCCACAAATAGTAAGCGCCGCAGTTTGGGAGGCCTTTGGCAACAAGCTTTTACTACGACCGTGGCCAATCCAGACACGGCTACTTGTTCGTTTGATTGGCAAGTCACCGCCGCTGACCCGAACGTTCAAGTCTCTCGCCTGGAAGTGTTTTTGGATAATTTTTCAGGTGAACCATCGCCCGGGGCAACTGGCGTTTGGTCGCAAAACTTTACTACTACTAGTGGATGGCAAACGGTCAGTTTTGATTGCTCTAACAGTTTAACTACTGCCGGCACTTATTATTTTAAGCTAGGGGTGTGGCTTGAAAACTCAAACAACGCTGGCAATACCCCAATCACGGTGGGTTTTGACAATGCCCAAGTGCAGTGGGGCAAGGCTGGCACTATTGTGTACCCGACAACTAATCCTGGAGTTAATCCTTTCAACTCTTACACCGGAACAATAGAGAATTGGTTTAGTTTCACTGAAACAGCGAGTAAACCCGTAGGTACAGAAATTTATTACCAGCTATCAGATGATGATGGTACTAGCTGGCAGTGGTGGGACGGGGGAGCTTGGGCATTGGCTACTATTGATAATGTCAGTACGGCCAACGTGGCAACAGAAGTCGACGCTAATATCGCAACTTTTCCAATTGTGTCTGGCCGAATTATGTTTCGCGCATACCTAGCTAGTGACGGTAGCGCACAACCACAACTTGATCGTGTTACCATAAGTAGCGGTGCCGTAGTTGGTAGCAGTGGATATACACTTTTAGGCATTTTAGAATCATCAGCCTTTGATACTGGCGGTCAAAGCGCTTTTAATACAATTCAATGGACAGAAACTTTGCCTTCTGCCAATGAAAATATTCAGGTGCAAATTTCCACCGCGCCGGATGATAGCGGCAGCCCCGGCACATGGTCGGCTTGGACCGGTTTAAGCGGTAGCGGCACTTATTTTGTTGATCCGAACGAGACTGTGATTCCTTTAACCAGCGGGCATAATGATGATCAATGGATACGCTACCGGGTAGAATTATTAGGTGATGGAACAGACACGCCGGTGCTTCAAGATATTACACTTAACTACACGCCATAATGGTAAACAGCAAATCGCGCTTAGCCAATAGCAACGACGGCTTCACGATGATTGAGATGATTATCTATATCGGTATCGTCGGTATGTTTTTAACAGCGATTAGTTTAATGGCGTTGGAAGTGAGTAGCGGACAAGCCAAAACGCTTGTGACTCAGGAGGTACAGCAAAATTTACGCTTAGCTAATCAACTTTTAATTCAAGATATTCAAGCCGCTGCTGATATTACCTCGCCAACTGTTGGTGGGAGTGGCAACACTTTAATTTTAGATAATGGCGCGCTTGACGCGATTACTTATACAATTAACGGCAATGTTCTCACTCGTCAAATTGGCGGTAACCCGCCAGTTGAAGTTACGACTGACAATGTAGTTACGACTGCGGCCTTTGAAAATTTATCTTACAATAATCGTTCACGCAATGTGGGCGTGACTTTGAATGTCAGTTTTAATAATCCTTCTGGCATAAGCGACTTTGATGCTAATAGTAATGTGACATATGCCGTGGAATTAAAGGGCCGGCGATAACATGAGAGCTAAAAAACGTTATAACTTTAAGGACAATCATGGCGGCTATATCGCAATGATTTCGCTTTTAATCATATCGGCTGTGATTTTATCAATTGGCCTTTCGGTCAACAGCCGAAGCGCGGAAGAATTATCGATGGGCTTTGCCGCGAGCCGAGCCCATATGGCTAAGACATTAGCGGAAGCTTGCCTAGAAGACGCGTTATTAAAATTACGCCTTGATTTTAATTCCTATTCCGACAGTTTGGTGATAAACGGGAATACTTGTATAATTAATGCAGTTGTAACTGCGCCAACAGCTGTCGTCACTGTTAGTGGCACAGTTCAAGAATACACCCAACAAATTTCTACTAGCTTGGGTAATAGTAGTGGAACCTTAGAAATTACTAATCGTCAATAAGATGTCATTTAGACGTGAAATTTTTGGCCTGGATATATCTGATTTTTCCATTGAGGTTATGCTGTTGCGCCGCCGTTTCGGCCGTGTGTCGGTTAAAGCTTACGGCCGTGAAAAGTTAGACGCGGGCATAGTTGCCAACGGCAAAATTTTAAAACCTAAGGAATTGGCTAAAAAAATTAGATCAGCGCTCAAGCACGCCAAGCCCTCAGCAATTAAAAGCCTTGAGTGCGTCGTGTCATTGCCAGAATCTCAAGTTTTTACTCATACTTTTACCTTGCCCGCTAATTTAAAAAGAAAGCAAATCCAAAACACTTTACCATTTGAAGCTGAAAAGGTAATTCCGATAACATCTAACGAAGTCAATTTTGACTTCAAAATTTTACATAAAGATAAGGATGGCCAAGAAGTTTTTTATCTTTCCACCCCATCAAAAATAGTTGAAAGCTACACAGAGGTTTTATCTCAAGCCGGCGTTGAGGCCGTGGCAGTTGATTTAGAATCCAATAGCTTAGCCCGTGTTTTAATTAAAAACCCGAACCGGGCAACTATGGTTGTTGATATCGGCGCGCGCACTACCAACGTCAGCGTTTATGACCGTTTTGGCGTTCGTTTTAGTTCAGTGATAAGGTTGGGTGGCAACGATTTAACCGATGCCATTGCCAAGCAGTTAAAAGTTTCACCGGAAGAGGCAGAGAGTTTGAAAAGAAAAAATGGATTTACGCGCAAAGAACAAGGCAAGGTATTCATGATAATTCAAAATCATTGGGCTAAAGTTATCCATGAATTAAAAGACATAATAGAATTTTATCAAGCCAGCCACGGCCGTGATATCAACCAAGTTATTTTAGCTGGCGGCACTAGTATGTTGCCAAACATTAGCCAGTATTTTAAGGACAATTTGGGAGTTGACTCACTTTTGGGTGATCCGTTTCAAAAGATAAAATCTAGCGATGTTGAACTAAATGGTAGCGCCGTACTTTACGCCAATGTAATTGGTTTAGCTTGGCGAGGAATCATGCGCCGGCCTGAAAAGCAGGGGATAAATTTATTAAGTTTACAAGCCCATCGTTTTAAGGTATTACCCCAAAAGGCAGAAAAAGTTGCTTGGCGTAGAATCTATAACGGCAGCGTGGCTCTTTTGATTTTTGTTATCGCTTTAGTTGGATTAATTTGGGCTAGAAGAGAATTAAGTTTTTTACAGCCAGTTAAACCAAATTATGAGCAAGTTATTGTTCCCGAAAACGATTTTGATGTTGACGCGCTAGATGAATTACGCCAAGAGGAGACAAACACTTTGACGGATTTGGCGACTGGCACGGCAACCACCACAAAAACACCGGAACCGATAGCTGAAGTTGCGCCCAACGAACAAGAAGTTGAGCAAAACTATGTCGTTGTAGATGAAAATTCGGTTGGATTTTTAAATGTACGTTCAGGCCCGAGTACCTCAAATTCTATTTTAACTAAATTAGACATAGGCGATGAATTACAATATCTTGAGCGCCAACCGGGGTGGGTATCTGTAGTTTTGGACGATGGTACTGTCGGATGGGTAAGTGACCAGTACGTGAGTTTTAAATAATGAAAAATTAAGCTAAATGTGGTATACTATTAACAATTGTGGAAAATTAGCCAATCATAAAGGTCGATTTTGGCTTTAAATTAAGACCTCAAAATAAATAAATAATGCTTATGTTCAAAAACAAAAAAGGTTTTACCTTAATTGAGCTATTAATTGTCATCGGTATTATCGCAATATTAGCCGCCATTATTTTTGTGGCCGTGGACCCAGGCCGGCGTTTGGGTGAGGCGCGCGATGCTGATCGGTGGGGCGCGGTTAATTCTATTTTGAATGCCGTGCTGAAATATTCGGTGGATAATGCAGGCAACCTTCCTGGCTCTGGCGGCGATGCATTAGTAGACAATGCAACGGATGTTCAAATCCTAGGAACCACTGACGACTCGGGAGTGGGTTTTTGCGCCGGCGGCTCAGCCCCGACGTGTGCTGGGCAAACTGTGGATAGCACTGATGACGCTTGTTTTGTTGATTTAACATCAGCTCTGGTTGATACTTATTTAGCGGCAATTCCGGTTGATCCTGATACGACCGCAGGTTACGGCGATGCCAACACCGGTTACTACATTCGTAAATCAGCTAATAATCGTATCGAAGTAGGTTCATGCAACCCAGAACAGGTCGCGGCAATTAGTGTCCAAAGATAAAAAAGTTATTGAGCCGCCAAGTTTAACTTGGCGGCTCTTTAGGCAAAAATTATGGATCAGGCAGTCATCAAAGATGTCCTAGAAGGTCAACGGGTAATTGAAAATAAGCTCCAAGACCGCTACCAAGCAATTTTAGCTAGTAGCGATATTTTTTCTAAATTAAATGACGCTGATAAATCGACAGTTGAAGAAATTTTAAAAACTTTATTGAATGATGCTAAAAAACAGTCAGAAATAGTAAACGATTATTTGCACAAATATGCTTAAGGGCGACGTTATAAATTTATTACAGGATGCCTTAGATTTGGAGCAGCGAGGAAGCGGTAATTATGAAGAGTTGACAACTATTTGCGGCGAGGATAAAAGCGTTTGTGAAGATTTTCAATTAGCCATGCGATATAAAACAAAACACATTGCCTTGCTTCGTGAAGTAATTCGAATCTTACAAAAGTAATATGGCTAAAGCCGTTTTTATAGTATCGTCGCAAGATTTTAGGGACGAAGAGCTATTTAAACCAAAATCAATTTTAGAACGCGGGAAAATCAAAGTTGACGTAGCCACTCCGGACGGCAAAGAAGCGCACGGTAAAAAAGGCGCTAAAATTTTCGCCAACTTAAAAATTATTGATATTGACCCTGAAAAATACGACGCTATTATCTTTGTCGGTGGGGGCGGAGCTGGTGATTTTTTTCACGACGAGCAAGTTTGGAAGTTGTCGCGCGAATTTGATGCCCAACATAAAATTATCGGAGCAATTTGCATTACCCCAACTATTTTGGCTAACGCGGGAATTTTACTCGGTCGTAAGGTTACCGGCCACATCTCTCAAACTGAAAGACTAGTTTGCCGCGGAGCAGAGTATAGCGGAATGCCGGTACAAATTGATGGTAATTTAGTCACTGCCAAGTTTCATACGGACGCTACAGAATTTGGCGAGAAATTATTACGGACCATTGGTTATCAGTAGGTTAAATTGAAATATATTTATAAAATGGCCAATTTAGGCCATTTTTTGTATTTTTATATGACAATGCTTGCCAAAGATGTATATATGATATAGTTATTGTGTACATATTATTGACAATGCTTGCCAAAATAAAGTAAAATTAGTTTAATTGTGGAAAACTTAAAACAAAAATAAAATGCGCTTTGGGTTGGAAATTCTGCATATTATTCAATCCATTAAGCCCTTCGGTACAACTTTAGGGGTAAGACTTTATCGCCAAAATATATCGAAGGCTTTTTTAGTTTCTAAATTCAAGTTAAAGCGAAAATCCTAATGCCGCTTCATCGTGACAACATATTGACCTTAGAAGAAGTTGCTGAAGTATTTAAAGTTTCGATGCGTACAGTGTATCGATGGGTCGCTTCCGGGGAGTTAGAAGTTTCTAAGATAGGCCATAAAACTTATCGTGTCTTTGAATCAGATGTAATTAAATTCATGAAATCCAGGCGAATGAAATAATATGGATGTTTATATTCACCATAAAGTAGATCCGCATTACCGCGCTTGTTGGTATTATCGCAACCGCCGAGTCGGGTGGCTTTGGATTTTACTTGCTACGATAATATTTGGTTTATATTTCGTGTTTGGCTCAGCCATTAATCAATTAGTTTTTAACGCTGAAGACGCCCGCGCCGCCACCGGCATTCCGTCAATTATTAACTATCAAGGTAAACTTCTTGATTCTAACGGCGCGGCGGTAGCCGATGGTACTTAAAGTATGAAATTTACACTTTACGATAGCTTGGACGGCGGCAATTGTTTGTGGGTGGCTGCTGGCGCGTGCGACGCCACATCTACGGCAGTTTCAATTAGTACTACTAACGGTGTGTTTTCTGCCCAGCTTGGCGGTACTGGGCACAATTCCCTCGCGACTTCTTCTATTGACTTTAATAGCGATAGTTTGTATCTAGCCGTCTCAGTTGATTCAGATCCTGAGATGAGTCCGCGAAAGCAATTAGTGGCAGTCCCTTATGCTTTCAACTCTGATACGATTGACGGCTTTCATGCCACATCTACCGCGGCGGCGCCTTCTAACCTATTAGCCTTAGACGCCAACGGCACCTTTAATTTATTTGACGGTGGCGTGTCATCTACTTTCGCTACTACCACAACACTATATGTCGGCAATGCCGCTACAACTACCAATTATTTATGGGTTGGCTCAGGGGGCACCCCAAGTTTGATCGGTTTTGATTACTCGGGCGATTTATTTGTCCAAGACGATGTTGAAATTGGCGGGGATTTGTATGTTGGGGGTAATGCTACAACGACTGGGACTCATAGCTTTGGAGTTGACGGTGGTGCCGGTGATACTGTGGTAGAAATTTATGACTCATCAGGCTTGCAATATGTTTTTGGCAATAGTTCAATCACTAATTTATTCACTATAGCTTCAACAACGGACCTAGAAGTCAATACTTTATTTACTTTAGATACTTCTGGCAATGCCACCACTACCGGCCGAGCCTATTTTGGTGATAAGGTCGGGGTTGGAGTTGCAGATCCTACGGAACAATTAGAGGTTTCTAAACAACAAACTACTTTCACCGTTGCCCAGATTGAAAACCCTGATACCACGGGTGCTAATACGGGAGCAAATCTTAGGGTTATGGTAGGCTCTGGGCAAGCCCAAATTGATATTTCATCTCATGGCGATAATCGCACAGTATCAAGATATGGCACGCAGGTTGGCGGATATAATGAAATTTTTTCGGGCACAGGTAATGGGCTACTTATTGGTAACTCTGGCAATGCCACCCCTATAATTTTTGGTAACGGAAGCACCGAAAGATTAAGAGTCCATGGCACTGGAGAAATTGGCATCGCCACCACCACCCCTGGGGGCACTTACGGGGAAATCTTCACAGTCTCAGGCAGTAGTTACTTTGAAGGTGGAGTGACTACCTCAGATAGTTTTGTGGTCCTGGTGGGTACCCATTTTTTTGTAAACTTTGTCTACACTCTAATGGATATGTAATTATTAATTGTTAATACTTGTTGATGCTTTCTGGCAAATACTGCTGGAGGCATTTTTAGTTTACTATGAATCCG
>Ga0210057_1001852_pt1 | contig 31277 bp, 40 predicted proteins | sample CryGeyCG2114_010_2_FD_183968 | JGI IMG/M metagenome (GOLD analysis project Ga0210057, IMG submission 183968) | Groundwater microbial communities from aquifer - Crystal Geyser CG10_big_fil_rev_8/21/14_0.10 (SPAdes) (version 2) | ecosystem: Environmental > Aquatic > Deep subsurface > Groundwater ...
AACAATTTCTATTATTAAAAGGACAGCGTCCCGCCGTCCTAAAGTGTCCTCTTTAAAATTAATATGGCTCACGACTTTGATTTTTTGCCTTCGGCATCGTTGCACTAAAAATCAATCCCTGCAAGTTTTCGCAAGAGTTGAACAGCAGATTAAAACTCCGCTCAGTTGCACCTCGCTCCACCCAAATTCCTCACTTCGTTCGGAGAAACTAACAGCGCGATGTTCTAGGTGCCGTTAACTTTACAGCTCACTTAAACATAAACTATATAAACCTCAAAACAGCCACATTTATTGCCCGTTACGTGAGAATATACTCAATCGAGCTAACGGCGAAGCCAAGCTATGAACTTGGGAGTTAAAACGGGCGTTACATTTCATAATTAATATAAGGACAAGATTCACTATCATTCGTCACAAAATCATTTTTAAATTCATCTTGTTCTGACAAGGAGGGTGTATATATGGGTAAAATAAGCCCAGTATCATCAAAATACATAGTTCACTCCTTCATTCAAGTAGAAGGTGTTGTAGATAGGCCAGATGTAATTGGTGCTATATTTGGGCAAACAGAAGGTTTGCTTGGTAACGAATTAGAACTAAGAGAACTTCAAAGATCTGGTAGAATAGGCAGAATAGAAGTTAAATTAGAAACTAGAACAGGTAAAACTAATGGAAATATTATTATCCCTTCTTCTTTAGATAAAGCAGAAACAGCTATTATTGCTGCAGCTTTAGAAACAATTCAAAGAATAGGCCCTTGTAATGCTAAAATTAAAGTTGAAAAAATAGAAGATGTTAGAGTAAGTAAAAGGCATTTTGTTATAGATAGAGCAAAGGAATTATTAAAAGCGCTTACAGAAAATGTTTTACCAGATTCCCAAGAAATTACAGATGAAGTAGCTCATTCTGTAAGAATGATGGAAATAACTGAGTATGGTAAAGATCGTTTGCCAGCAGGGCCATCAATAGATGATGCAGAAGAAGTTCTAGTAGTAGAAGGAAGAGCTGATGTTCTTAATTTATTAAAACACGGAATTAAAAATGTAATCTCTCTTAATGGAACTTCAGTACCGCAAACAATTATAGAACTATCAAGAAAAAAAGTAACAATAGTATTTGTTGATGGAGATCGTGGTGGAGATTTAATCGTAAAGGAACTTCTAAGAAATGCAGAAATAGATTATGCTATTAGAGCACCAGATGGAAAAGAAGTAGAAGAATTAACTAAAAAAGAGATTCATAAATGTTTGAGAAGTAAAATTTCAGTAGAACAATTAAACTTAGACCAAGGTGAGTTTCCAAGAAAAAAAATATATCCTAAAGTAGTTCCAAGACCAATACAGATAACAGATGAAGAAAAAGAAAGATTTAGAGAAATGCTTGAAGAATTAGTAGGAACTAGAGGAGCTTATGTTTTAGATCCTGAATCAAATATCTTAGGTAAAGTCCCAACTTCAGAATTAAGCTCTACAATTAGAAGTTTAGGTACAGATATTAACGCAATCATATTTGATGGTATTATTACAAGAGAAATAGTAGATATAGCAGAAAGAGCTAATATAAAATACTTAATAGCTATGGATTCAAAAGTAAAACAAGAAGATACAAGGTTAAATATTTTAACAAACACTAATATATGAAATGGCAAAAGTATTAGTAATAGACGACCTTAATTGTATAGAGGAACTGCAAAATTGTATTAGTTCTCATGAATTTTTATTTGCCCCTAATGGAAAAGAAGGTTTAGACCTGCTTCTAAAGAATAGGGATACTGAAGTTATTTGTTTGGATTGTAATATGCCCATAATGGATGGTTACCAGTTTTTAGAAGAAATAGAAAGAAATAAAGACTATGATTTTTGTAGGAATATAAAAAAAATTAGTATTGGAGATTTTAGATTATTTGATATAACATTAATAAAAGAAATCTTTGATGCAGTTTATGAAAAACCCTTAACCTCAAAATTAGAGTTTTATATCAATTTGGTTTTGTCTGAGTAGTTCATGCTAACATTTCTTTAGCAATTTTAATATGCTCAACACCAATTCTGCCTAAATAAAGGTCTTTAATATTCCCGCCATTTTCTATAAAATTTTTAACATAATAATATCCTTGAAGATAAACTATATCTTTGGTATAAGCACCAGGTCTTGAGGTATCACCTAACCCCCTTTTTACTCTCACGGTTAGATCCCAAGCTAATTCTTTTGGGAAAAATTCTAATAATTCAGTATAAACAGTGCTAAAAGAATTTTTAATAGCTAAATCAGCTGCTACAACTCTCCCAGCATAATGCTTCCAAACTCTATTCGGCAATAAACCAGCTTTATCTTCATTGTAAACAGCCAAACCCTCTTCAGTTTTTAAATAACCAGGAAAACCCATAAAAAATAATCTATATCTTTGATTTCTGCCATTTTCTGCTCTTGCAATGTGTGTGCTTATCTCATGAGCAATTAATCTTTTAACAGAAACTTCATCAAATTTCCTATTTTTATTAACATATAAAACTCTTTTAACATGATTGGTCATAGCACCTACAACAAGATCCTTTTCTCTTATTTGCCAGTTATAACCCTGCGCTAATAAATTCTCTAAAAACTTTTTAACAGTAGAAATTGAATTATATTTTGCAGAGATTTTGGTAACAGGAAGATTTAGTAGACTATAGGCTTTATTTACTAATTCTTTTGAAGGTTTACCAAACATCTCATAAGACATAGGAGCAAAAGCAGGAGTTCCAATAGCCTCTCTTAATTTTATTTTATTAATTAATTCCTTCTTTTTGTCAGAATAAAGCTTATTCCATCTTAATAAATTAATATCAAAATTTGTTAAGCCAGATTTAACTTTTTCAGGAAAAACAACCTTTGGATATTTAAACTTGGGATTATAGGTTTTATCCTCTAAAACTTTTGCTTTTTCCTTCTCATAATTAATAGGATACAACTCTAATGCAAAAATATATCGAGAAATCAAATACAGCTCTCTATCAACTTTTTTAATATCATCCATAAAAAAAAGAAAATAAAAGAATATAAATAACTTTCCTTATTTTTTCTTTTTCTTACCTCTAGCCATCTTAGCTTCGCAGACATTACCACTTCCATCTACATAGTAAAGATAACCAGATTGTCTTTTAACAACATTCTTTGCTATAATTTTTCCCATAATTATTACCTCCGTTTATTTTATATATTTACCATAAAAATCGGCTATGAATATATTCTTAGTAAATTTTCAAATACAGGTTTAACTTTTCTTAATTCAAAGCAAGATTCAACTGTTTCTTTATTAAAGAAATTAATAACTAAAATAGGCAATACAAATAATGAAATAAATAACATCACTAACCTTCCTATCACTGGGAGTCTTACAGTAACAAATTGAACAGCCATATAAGCAGCCATAAGTGGAATCATTTTGATGAACATCCAAAAACCTAATTCTAAATTTTTCATAAAATTAAATTCAGGTAACTCTTTAAAATTTGCTTTAATAAAATGTTTAATAATTACAATTGTATAACCAAATAAAGCAAACCAACCAATAATGGGTAAAAGAATCCAGAGTATATTCCAAAGACCTGCTGGTCTATTAAATGGATAATAGAAGGCTGTTTTAAAGTCGATAATCGTCATTTTATATTTATTTATCGTCGAATATCCTTTATATATTTTTCTCTTCGGTAAAAATTAATTAATACTCGAGAAAAATGCGGTAGCTGGGGCTCGAACCCAGGTCTGAACGTTGGCAACGTCCAATACTAACCACTATACTACTACCGCAAGAATGGGCGGAGCAGGATTCGAACCTGCGACAACTACCTTGTAAGGGTAGTATCATAACCACTAGATCACCCGCCCATAGGAATAATTAGCCCTTTTTTATATTAAAAAGCTTTCGTTACCAAAACCTTTAAAAACTAAATTCTATTTTTATCTAATATGGAGAAGGAATTAAACATCCCACCAGAACTTAAAGAAAAACTAGAATTAACTAAAAAGAAGCTGGATAAATTCAAAAAAGAAGTTATTAAGAAATTTGATAAGTATATAGTAGCTATTTCACTTCTTCCACCAAAAGATAAAAAAAACAGATTAAATGTGATAGTTCTAGTTGATGATTCAGACACTAAAGATATGTCTAAATATGAATTATCCAAAAAATTAGACACCATAATTCAATCAACAGCAAAAGAAATAGATACCCAACTTAAACCAGATATTATGCTTCTTTCAGAATTAAGAGAAGCATGCTATGATGCAAAATATGAGATAATAAAAGCTATAGCTTCTTCAGCACCAGTTTATGATCCTAAAGATTTAATTGCAGCATTAAAAATATCCCATGTCCATAAAGAGATGGTTATAAAGAAATTTGAAAAATATATTTTAAGCTACATTGCGGTAGGTTCTTTGTTTAGAGGGGAAAAATCACATGATATTGATGTTTACATTGTAGTTGATGATACAGATGTAAAGAAAATGTCTAGAACAGAATTAAAAGATAAACTAAGAGCAATAATCACTTCTATGGGCTTTGAAGCACAGAAAATTACAGGAGTAAATAAAGTATTCCATGTCCAGACATATATTCTAACAGACTTCTGGGAAAATGTTAAAGAAGCAAATCCAGTTATATTTACTTTCTTAAGAGATGGAGTTCCATTATTTGATAGAGGAGTATTCATGCCTTGGAAAATACTTCTTAAAATGGGAAGAATAAAACCATCACAAGAAGCAATTGATATGCACATGGATATTAGTGGAAGATTAGTTAGCAGATTAAAAAACAAAATGTTAAGCATTGTAGGAGAAGATCTTTACTATGCAACTTTAAATCCAGCACAGGCAGTATTAATGTTATATGGAATTCCTCCACCAACACCAAAAGAAACAATAAAACTTATGGATCAAATTTTTGTTAAAAAAGAACATTTACTAGAAAAAAAATATATCGCAACCTTAGAAAAAGTAAGAAAAGCTTACAAAGAGATAGAGCATGGTAGAATAAAAGAAATTTCGGGTAAAGAGATTGATGATTTATTAAAAGATGTAGAAGATTATCTAAAAAGAATAAAAAAATTGTTTGACGATGTCCAAAAAACAGCAGAAGGAAAACAAATAGTAGAAATCCATGACACTTGTATGAATTTAGCAAAAGATATTTTAAAATTAGAAAAAATTAAAGCAGATCCAATCAAAGGTTTCCAGCAATTGGTAAAAGATGGCAAAGTTCCAGAAAGATTCTTAGACACTTTAAAAGCAGTTGAAAAAGCAAAAAAGGACTATCAAGCTAAAAAATTAAGCAAACAAGAATCAAATAAAGTGAGAAAAGAAACAGTAATCTTCATTAGGTCTATGGTTGACATCATACAAAGGAAAAAAGGTATGGAAATAGAAAGAGCAAAAATAAGAATAAAATACAATGATAAAATAGCAGAAGTCTTCTTATTCGATAATAAAGTATTCATAATTCCAGATATTAAGAAAAAAGAGATACAAATGGCCCAGCTAAATAAAGACGGAAATTTATATAATATTAAAGAAGCTAACCTAGTGGATTTAGAAAAAGAAATGGCTATATTTAAACCATCTAAAACAGCTATAAATTCCAACTTAATAACAAGCTTAAACAAGATATTTGGCAAGAATATGGAAATACTATTGACTTATTAGAAACCTTTTTAAAGCCTAATTTTAATTCTAATTCCTATGGAAGGTATAATTTCAAACTTTAGATTAGGTAAACATACTAAGTCAGAAAACCAGATGGTAATCTTAGTTGGAGCTGAATCTAAAGAAGAAGCTAAAAAGTTTATAGGTAAAAAAGTTACTTGGAAATCACCAGCAGGAAAAGAAATTAAAGGTGAAATAACTGCTCCTCATGGTAATAAAGGGGCTGTTAAAGTTAGATTTGAAAAAGGTATGCCTGGTCAAGCAATAAGCCAAAAGGTTGTAATAGAATAAAATGGGACTAAGAAAAGGACATTGTTACACAAGAGTAAAAAGAGCTTATGTTAGACATTCTAAGTTCAGAAGTAAAGATTATGTTAAAGCAATTCCTAATAATAAAATAGTTAGGTATGATATGGGAGATACTACTAAAAAATATAAAAAATTAATAACCCTAGTTGCTGCTAAACCAATACAATTAAGGCACAATTCTATAGAATCTGCAAGACAAGTAGTAAATAGACAATTACATATTAATTTAGGTTTGAGTTATTTCTTTAAAATCCATATTTTTCCTCATCATGTTTTAAGAGAAAATAAAGTATTGACAGGTGCTGGTGCAGATAGAATGCAGACCGGTATGCAGAAAGCATTTGGTAAAGCTATAGGTACAGCTGCGCAAGTTAAAAAAGGTAAAAGAATATTTTCTATATATGTAAATAATGAAGATTTAAGTGTAGCAAGAGATGCAATCAGTAGAGCATGTCCAAGATTAGCAGGTAAATTTATAATTAAAGAACAAGATATTAAAGTTTAAGCTTTCTTTTCTTAAACAACTTTCTCTTCTTTCTTAGGTTTTTCTTCTTTAGGAGCTTCAGGTTTAACTTCAGCACCTTCTTCTTTCTTTTCTTCACCTAAAGGACCCTTACCATACTTCAAAACCTTCAAACTAACTTGAGAAGTATCATCATTAAAAGTATTTCCAGCTACAGTTTTTCTAATTTTACAGCCTTTTCTTAGTTTTTTCTTCATACCAACACCTTTAGAAAATAAACCCTTTTTTCTAACACTGCCTACATCTTTTCTATGAGGAAATCCTGCATTATCAGAACCGCCAGTAATTTCAAACTCATAATCAGCAAAACCTAATGTATTACCTTCTATTTTATCTCCAATCTTCCTTCCACTAAACAAAGAGCTATCAAACTCTTTTTGATAAGCTTTTCCAGTTTTTACATCATTTAATACGACTTTCATATTCCCCATGTAGCCTTATCTTTTCTCTTAATTTCGGCTATTTCCTTTAACACTTCAACTTCATCCTTGTTTAAAAGCTTTTTCATTTTCTTTAATTCAATAAAATCCTGTTCAGGTATATTAGAAAATAATATTTCATTCTCATCTAACTGTCTGCCTATGGTAATATGGGGTATAGAAATAGCTAATTCATCCTTCTTTTTAGCATCAGATACATTCTCACCCTCAGATTGCATACTCTTAACACTGGAGCATTTGCTTCCATCAGATTTTATTAATTCAACACCGGTTTTCAACCTACCTTCAAGTATCCTAACTCCAACAACAGCAGGGTTGCTTTGTCTGAATACACATCCAGGTAAAACTTGCAGTTTACAAGGATAAACAACCTTGTCTAATTGTTTCTTTTCTAAATCAGATTTTACTTTATTTCTCCATTTTTCATAATCATCAATAATCTGATAAATAACATCATGGGTTATAGTCTTAATATCACTCTTTATACTTTTAACATTAAAACCTAATATAGCTTGCAGCAAAGGATCTTCAATAGAACTTGCTTCAGAAATATCTTTTTTATTTATATCACCAATTTTAGCTTTTTTAATTGGAATATCTTTTCTTTTTAACAAACCAGTTAATGCTTCTAAAGAACCTAAACTATCTGCTTTAACAATCAAACCTTTTTTATCGGTTTCGATTAAAACACTTTCAACTTCTTTTTGAACTTCTTTTTTATCTTTTTCTAAATTGCTTGCAACTCTTAAAGGCATACCGCTTACAACTTCTTTTAGATCAGGAGAAGAGATTCTAACTCCGATTGCTGCATTAGCTACATTAATATTCTTTTTTCCATCAAATAAAACTTTGACTTTGGTAATTATTGGTTTATCTAGTCCACCAATAACAATTTCATCTCCTTTCTTTAAACTTCCCTCATATAAGATTATGTCTAAAACAATGCCAATGCCTTTTACTTCTTTAACCTCTAAAACTGTACCCTTACCAGCACCTTTTACAACTTTAAGATTTTTTTCTAAGTATTTTTGTGCCAATCCACTTAAAACCATTAATAATTCTGGTATACCTTCAGTAGTTTTTGCACTTACAGGGACTAATGCAATTTCTTTTGTATAATCTTCTACTCTATCAAACCTTTCAGAATTAAAACCTAGTTCAGATAATTTACCCACAAGAGTATATAATTTTCCATCTAAATCTTTTCTAACTCTTTCTGATTGTTTTTCAATATTTTCTAATAAGTTTTCCTTGCTTGGCTGCCATCCACTAACTAAATCAATCTTATTTAAAGCAACAATAAAAGGAGTCTTATAATGTTTTAAAATATCTATACATTCTAGGGTTTGATCTTTAATACCCTCATTAATATCTATAACCAAAATCGCAATATCAGCTAAATTACCTCCTCTTTTTCTTAAATTATTAAAAGCAGCATGACCAGGAGTATCAATAAATAATATCCCAGGAATAGTGAACTTAGTTTTTAGTTTACCTAATAAACCTCCACAAACCTTTTTAATTGCATCTAGGCTTAAATTAGTACTAGATATAGCTTGTGTAATAGCTCCAGCTTCCCCTTTTGCAACAGCAGTCCCTCTAATCTTATCTAATATGGTTGTTTTACCATGGTCAATATGACCAACTACTGTACAAATTGGTTGCCTTATCATAGAAATATTTAGGCTTTACAGCGCTTTTAAATGTTTTTATGAATTATACTATTTCACAATAATCTTTTTATACCCTATATTCTACACTTATCTCACTCATGATTAATAATTCAATAAGAGGTATCATATTCACATGCAAAAATATCGCATTTGGAGGACTAAGGCTTGATAGCCTCCAGTATCTCAACATTAGTAAAAGCTTAAACTAGTAAGAAATATATTCACCATTTTAGAGTTGTAACAGAATAGAAACCTTTATATACTAATTCTAACTCCTATATTATATCATAATAATAAGTGGAGGCAAAATGTCAGACTATAAATGTAAAAAATGCGGAGCAATTTTCGAAGCAGATGGTAACTTACCTACAGATATAGAATGTAATTGCGACTCTCACGATTTTGACGAAATTAATTAACAATTTATAATCACCTCTGTTTTCCCCAGGAGAAAGCCTCTTGTCAAATGCTCATTGACGCCTGATAAGGGCTTTCTTCCAGGGTTTAATCTAAAATGAAAAAAAGTTTAAGCGGAATTTTAAAAGGAAAAATATATTCATTCTCTATTTCACAAAAAGGGAAAAGATGGGTATATTTCGGAAAAATATTTGAGATAACTTCTGAAGAACTATTTTTAGAAGATACTCGTTTGAGGGAATTTAATGAACTTTACAAAGGACTTATAAATGCTCCAAAAGTTGGATTTCAAGTTCTGAAAAGAAAAGATATTGAAGTATTTTCTCACTATTCTTAAAGTAAAAGACTTAATCCATAACCAATAAAACAACCAGCAGATAAATAAGGCATCGCTGGATAGAACTTATTCTTATCACCATATACTAATAATAAAAATAAACTAATTCCAACAACAGCAGGAATTATTAAAGCTCTAACCCCTAAAGTTCTCATAGCAACAGCTGCAAATAATAAAGTAAATCCAATATCACCACCGCCTAGAATAGCCGCTCTTTTTTTACCATAAGGAACTAACAAACCAGCAAATACTTTTAATTTACTTTGAAATTTAGCTAATTTAATCATATGTTTGGTCTTCCAAACAGCTATAGCATCATATATAGCAATAATAACTAAAAATATACTAATACTCCACATACTAAATAAAGGAGCAAATATGGCTGTTAATCCTCCATAAATAAATAATTCTGTTAAATTATGTATGTAAATATCAATCTCAAAAACTTTAAACACAGCACCAATAAAACCAATTAACATAGCAAACTTCTGATCAACAAATACTGCAAAAGCAATGACTAACGTAAACCACGAAGCAATAAAAAACCAAAGTTTCCATAATTTAGCAAACTTAAATCTAGCCAATAAAAATGCTATCAAAGTAACAAATATAATAATCCCAAATAAATTAAAAAAACTAAACTCAGTCATTTCTGGCCTTTCTATGCCAAAAGGAAGAGCCTGTTCTTGATATTTATAATTAATAAATAAACCCATATACTGAGCAATCAGAAATAAACCAATTAATATTAAAGTTACCTTAATATTATGCTTCATATATTTACAAAATATTCTTTAGTATATAAAATAAACTATTAATATGAGAAAACCTTATATAATCTATATTATATGCTCAAAATATGACTCTCCAAGAAGCTTTATTCAAAGACGAAATAAAATTATATGATCTATTTAATAGACTCAAACCTATAGAAGAAAGAGTTGGAATAAACCTAGATAATTATTTAGACTCCTATTTAATAATCAGTGATATACTCCAAGATAAAAACCCAAAATTAATTAATAGTTTCAATATAATTTTAATGGATAATTTATTCATAGAAAATCCAGTCTCTCTTTTTAAGGCTTACCATGGGTTTACTTCAATAATGTGGCAAGAGCTACTTTATCCGAGAGAGCCAAATAAAGAATTAGTCCCTCACTATTTATTGCAGGCTACACTTAAGGAAAGTTTGATTCATTTAGTAAAAAAAGACGAAATAAAATCTTATCTAAAAGAGAGATATGATAATTTTATAATAAATATACATAAACATCTAGCTTATGATGAGTATACTGCCTATTTAGGAATAAAAGACGAAAAACTAAAACAAAAAGCAATAGAAAACTTTGGAAGAACTAAAGACATTGAAAAAGATATAAACAGAGATGAGTGGATAGAACTACATCTCTTAAATATGAGGCATATATATGGATTAAGGAGACTTAAAGATGGAAAAAACATTAAGAGAAATAATATGTGAAATTAATCCAATATTGATATTTCCAATTCCTGGGTTTTCATTTTCTAAATTAACCCCAGATGGAAACTACGAAATATGTACAAGAAATGTTGAAGAATGCTCATATCATCTAAACTTATCTGGTATACCTTACTGCAAAAAACATGGATCACCATTAGATGAGGATTTATTCATAAAATCATCTTAATCTAATAGTTTCTAAATTTCTAGGTGCATTAGTTTCCACTCTATAGTTCTTATGCATCGTACTTGCTAGTTCTAGGCATTTAGAACTTTCACCATGATTTATAATTATTTTTTTAGGTCTAGGATTTAAATTATAAACAAATCTCAACAACTCATTTCTACCAGCATGACCAGTTAAACCAGATATAGTTTTAATTTCCATTTCAACTTTAATAGTTTCAACACCGCCGTCCATTTTAGGAATCATTATTCCTTTATCTCCAGACTGAATTTTTCTACCTAATGAACCTTCACCTTGATAACAAACAAATAATAAACCATTTCTCTTATTATCAGCTAATTTCTTAAAGTATTCAACAGAAGCTCCAGCTGTCATCATACCAGAAGTAGCCATAATTATACAAGGACCTTTTTCCTCTAAAACAGCTTCTTGCTCTTTTCTTCCAGCAACTTGTTTGAATACATCGCTCAAAAAAGGATTAGCATCTCTATGGAATATACTCTTACGCACATTTCTATTCAAATAATCTGGATAAGCAGTGTGAATTGCAGTAACATCCCAAACTAAACCTTGAATATAAATAGGTTGTTTCTCTATCTTACCTTCCCTCATAGATTTTTCTAATATTAACATAACTTCCTGCGATCTACCCACTCCTAAAACAGGAATTAATACTTTTCCACCTCTTTTAAGAACTTTATTAACATACTCAATTAATTCCTCTTCGCAAGATCTTCTAGATGGTAATATATCTTCTTTGCTTCCATAAGTGCTTTCTATGCATAAAGTTTCTAATCTTGGGAATCTAATATTTGCAGGCTCTAATAATTGTGTTCTCAAATATTTCAAATCACCTGTATAAACAAAATTATGTAAACCATTTCCAATATGCAAATGAACTTCTGAACTGCCTAGTGTATGACCAGCGTTATACAAAGTTATTCTAATATCTGGAGTAATATCAGAAACTTCTCCATAATCTAAACAAATAGTATGTTTAACCATTTCTTTAACATCTGTAGAACCAAACAACCCTTTCTTAGCTTCTTTTTGCGCAACTCCAATATAATCTAAAGCTAAAAGGGCAGCAATATCTCTTGTAGGAGCAGTACAATATAATGGACCTTTATATCCCATTTTATACAACCAAGGAATAAATCCAGAATGGTCTAAGTGAGCATGTGTACAAATAACTGCATCTAAATCTTCAAGTTTAAATTCAGGAGCATCTAAATAAGGATATGAATTACTTCCTTCTGCAGCAACGTTAACACCGCAATCTAATAACACTTTACTTTCAGGGGTTTGTAAAAATAAACAGCTTCTACCAACTTGTCTTCCTCCACCTAAGAAACTCAGTCTAACCCACTCCTGCTTTTTCTCCTTAGTCCATCCACCATAAACTCTCTCTCCTACTTTATTCAAAAATTTTCTTCTATAACCAGAATAATCATATAATACCTGCCTAATATTTTCAATTAATTTACTTCTAATAGCCGGGGTTCTTTTAATTAAAGGAACCCAAATTGTTTCCTCTTTTATTTGTTTTAATAATTCTCCACCTTTACCAATAACTAAACCAGGTTTATCAGCTTCTATGATTACCATACTTCTGTGAGCATCAAATATAATATTTGTTACACCAGCCTCTTCTGGTAATATTTTTTTAATGACCTTCTTTGCTTCCTCCATATCCATAGTTATGGCAGGATCTGGCCTTAATTCAATTCTTTTCTTGATATTATCAACAATTTTCTTAATAGTGTCAGTACTATTAAAAAGAAATTCCTTATCCTTAGTATAAAGAATTATATTCGCTCCTTCAAATCCAGAATCACTTACTTTACTTTTATCTGGTATTTGCTTTAATACTTCCTCAAGTATATTCATTTTAGAATTATTCTTCTACTGTGTAACTAACTCTTTTAGTTAAAACTTTTTTTACTCCATCTTTAGTAATGGTTATAACGTCTATCCCTTCACCAGTTGCTGTATCTCTTTGCATAGCAGCGTTTATAGCTTTAACAACTAATTTAATTCCCTCAGCAATAGTCATATCTTTTTTATAAAGAGTGTCTAAAACACCTAGAGCCATAACCATACCTGAACCTTCAGTAGCAAAATCATCATTAATTAAAGTAGAACCATCAGGTCCTATTTCATATAAATAAAATCCTGTATGATCTCCCCCGCCTAAAAGAAATCCTGTAACACCCAAGATAGGGCTAAATTTTCTAATATTTTGATAAACTATAGTTGCTAATAAATTAGCAGCTTCCTTAACAGTAGCTTTTTTGCTAGTTCTTATATTTTTTAATTTTAACTCTGCTTTAATCAATTTGGTTATTAACTGAATATCAGAAACCATACCAGCAGTAGTAATTGCAATATCATCAGTTATTTTAATTACTTTTTCTACGTTCTTATTAGATACAAGAGATCCTCCTAAAGTTACTCTCTTATCTGCTGCGAGTACTATTCCATCTTTACAAACAATACCAACAGTTGTAGTTCCTTTTTTTATTATATCTTGAGTATTCGTCATTATCTATTCACCCAGAATTCTAATATTAGTTTAACTTTGCTAATTTATAAAGCTTTCTATCTTCTGTAAATAGGGTAACAAAACTTATCTAAGCTAAAATGGCAGGTTTTTCATTAAGATTTATCCCTTCATATTATTTTATAGAAAGATAATCTTTCAATTAAGTCATACTAACTTTTCTTAAATTGAGCTATAGTATCAATTAAGTCTACATGACCTAAAAATAAAGCTCTGCAGCAATATCTTTCTAAACCTAAATCATCTAATATCTTCATTACATTTTCGCCTTTACTTTTTCTTTCAACAAACTTTTCCCACAATTGGGCTACAGGTTTTCCGCAGCTTATACATCTTATTGGTATTATCATTTTGTCACCTTATCTATATGATTTTTGTCTCTTAGCTCTAGGCTTAGAGTCATTTGGTTTATGAGGCTCATTAGTTCTTTTATCTGCAACTAATAAATTTCTATCATAATCTAAAAATGTTTTCTTTAAAGCCCCATTAAATTTAACTAAACTTCTTCCAATAGCTAATCTAACAGCTTCAGCTTGACTGATTTGTCCTCCACCTTCAACTCTAACAGAAATATTTACTTTTTTAGAATCATTTTCTGCTAATAAAAGGGGTTCCATCATTTTCATTCTGGCCATCTTAGGAGTATAAACTTCAAGAGAAGTATTATTTATCTTAACTAACCCTTTTCCAGTTTTCAAAGTAGCTCTAGCTATAGCTCTTTTTCTCTTTCCTGACATATGAATTATCTTTTCCATCCTAATTGATTACTTAAATCTTTCAAACTTGTAAAATCATATTTTGGTAATTTACTAAGATTTGCTTTTTCAATAGTTTCTAATTTAACATCTTTAAATTTAACAGGAATACCCATGTAACATTTAATTCTAGCAAGAGCTTCTATTCCTCTTTCTTGTTTATATGGTAGCATACCTCTTATAGTTCTTTTAATAATTCCAATAGGAGTTTTTGGGAAAAATGGACCATGAGATGGATCAACTCCTCTTTCTAATTTATGTTTATATTTTTCAACAGTAGTTTTTCCATCAGTTACAACAGCTAGATCAATATTAAAAATATTAACATTCTCCCCTAGTAAAGCTTTCTTAGCTGCTAAAGATGCAACTCTTCCAAGAATTAAATTTTTTGCGTTAATGTTCATCCTATAATCCTCACTTTACTTCCTTTTGGGTTTTTATCCATTAATTCTTCAATAGTCATACATTTTAATTTATTCTTAGCATTTTCAGAAAATTTATAAGCAGCAACATTAACTTTATGATCTATCTCACCATCTCCAAGAACTTTTCCAGGAACAATAACAGTTTCTCCTTCTTTTGTAACTCTATTAAGTTTATTAATATTAACTTCTCTTCTGCTTCTTACAGATTTTTCAAGATCTTGTGCTACTCTTTTCCAAAGCTTAACATCTTCCTTTCTACCTAACTTCTTCAATTTCCTAATTAATTCTTTTACAGTCATTTTAATTTCTTAATTAACTTTTCAAATTCTCCTAATTTATCATCATAGATTTTAACAGCTTCATTAAGGATATCCTTAGGTTTTAATTGACCCCAAGACTCAAGAGTAACTATAAAATCGTTATCACTGCCTGTTACTTCTATATTTTTACTTACAGCTGTACAAGCATTACATAAGATACACTCTTTTTCATCAACAACCTTAACTTTATCTCCCTCTAATTTAAATACCTTTCTTGGACAAGATTCATAAATTTTCTTTCCATCCTTTTGTTGTAATACTTTAATTTGTGGATAGGATTTATAATAAAGTAGTCCAGGTGAGAATTTCATATGCTCCTTGCCTTTACCTAATATCGCAACAGCCTCTAAATCAATTTCTTGATCTTTTAATAATTTAACAATAAGTATATTCTCATAAACAGGCTTAACCTTAGCATCATCAGTTTTAATATCAGAAGCATAAACATTGCATGGACCTTTAACTTTTAAAATCATTGTAAGTTGGCAAAGAGAACATCCCTTTCCTTTACATTTGCATTCTGAAGGTAAAGTATAAGACTTTAAATCTGTAGTAAATGGAACCAAACCTAACCTATGTACTAACATTTCATCATATAAAGCAGAACTATTTTTAGATACACTTGCTCTGTCTATGGCCATAGTTGGAACTTCATTAACAACTAATCTTCTTATAGTATTAGCAGTAACAAAATCAATACCTTTCAAAACAAAACTTAATTTTTCCTTATCTTGATTTAAAATTTTAATATCCATTTTATACTCTTCTCCCTCTTTTTCCTCCTGGTTTTCTACATGTATCATGTGGAATAGGAGTAACATCATCAATAGTTCCAATTCTTAAACCGCTTCTAGATAAAGATCTAATAGCAGCTTGAGCTCCAGGTCCAGGACTCATTGGTCCTTTATGTCCGCCAGGTGCTTTAATTTTAACATTAATTGCAGTAATACCTTTATCTTTCAAAACTTCAGCCACATTTTTAGCAGCTTGCATAGCTGCAGTTGGACTGCTTTCTAATCTATCAGACTTAACAACCATACCACCTGAAGATTTTGCTAAGGTTTCACTACCTGTAATATCAGTAACATGAATAATTGTATTATTATAAGAAGCATAAATATGTGCAACTGCCCATCTTAAAGATTTATCATAACTATAATTAGGCCTTCTTTCTCTTCTATTATCTCTTACCATGGGTTTTCTATAGGGTTTATTTTTTTTCATTAGGTACCTCTACTATTTTAGGAGCTTCAATTTTTGGCTTTTCAATAGCAACTTCTATTTTTGGTTCTTCCTTTTTTATAATTTTGCTTCTTTTTTCTTTAAGTATATGAGCCTCTCTCTCTGGATGATCTTCTTTAGCTAATGTTGAGGTTCCTAAAAATGAAACTTTATCATTAACTTTAACCAAATAAGAAGGAACACTAACCTTTTGATTATTAACTGCAATATGCCCATGAACAATAAATTGTCTTGCTTGATTAGCAGTTTTTGCTAAATTTAATTTTAAAACTTGGGTTTGTAATCTTTTATCCAATATTTGTTTTAAATCTAAACCTAAAATATCTTCCAGTTTTGCACCCTTATCAACTAAACCTAATTTAATTAATTTCTCAGTTAATAATCTCTTTTCTTTTTTTGCTTGTTCGCTTTGTCTTGCAGATAATAATTTAGTTTGTTTTCTAAATCCTCTTAATAAACTTCTAAATTTCCATAATTCTCTTTTATTTTTTAAACCATAATCTTTCATTATTATTCTTTCTTCTGCTAATACATTAGCTTGCCACAAATGGGCAGGTGGATCATACTTCTTTTTTTGTTTTTTGATGTCTCCCATTTTATTTCTTCTCTTTCTCCTTTGCAGGTGCAGGAACTAAACCTTTTTTCTTTACACCAATAGTCTTACCATGCCTAAAGTGATGTTCAGTACTTTGTCCTCTAACAGGTAATCCTAAAGCATGCCTTATTCCTTTATAACTCTTTATAGTCTTAAATCTTTTAATATCAAATGCTTTCATAAATGCAATATCAGTACCGGTAATATGCCTATCTTTGCCAGAATCTCTATCTTTTCTTCTATTCATTAAAAAACTAGGAAGCTTACCTTCACTTTTAATAATGTCTTCAATTTTTTTAACTTCATCAGGACTTAATGTACCAATCCTTTTTGATTTATCAATACCCAATTTACTACAGACAGCATTAGAAACAGAATAGCCAATTCCTCTAATTTTAGTTAAAGCATAATAAATTGGTTTACTTCCTACTATATCAACGTTCAGAATCCTGATCATTTGTTTTTCTTCTGCCATTTTATACAAATAATTTATACCTATCTTTCTCCATTATCTCATCCATTAATCTTTTTATTATAGCTTTTTCTGGATTAGGCATTAATTTAACTCTTTTCTTAATATCTTCAAAGCTTTCAAATTCTTTTTCTTTTCTTTTTTCTATAATTTCCCACATATGCTTCTTTCCAACACCAGGTAACAATTCTATTTGATGTCTCCTTGTGTTAATTGGGCCTGCTTTGTTAAAAAAGGCCACGAATCTTTCTTTGTTATTAGCTACAATCTCTTTTACAACTGATTCTAGCGCAGATTTTGCAGTTTCTGTTAGTTTATCAGCAGGAATTCTGCCAATAATATGGTGTATTTGGTCTCTTTTACCTTCCCCAACATATACTTCTTCAGAAGGTTGTAAGAAAACACCCTTTTTTGGAACTAATTCAAGTAATACAAAATGATTTTTTCCTAAAGCTTGCACTATTGGAGTCTTCCTGTGCATTGGTCTTGTGTCGAATGGATAACCATTTGGCAAAAAGTCCAATACTATTACTTTTTCCTCTCGTACATCTTTTTGCATCATTTTTTATTTTAGGCATTCTAATATCCTATTCAAATCTTCTTGCTTTAGTGTTATATTTTCTCCAGCAAAAACAGCTCTTAAACTGCCCATATCTTTTGGCATAAGATCTATTATTTTGCTAATATGTCTAGGCTTTAACCTTGAAATTTCCAAGCCATCAATTTTCTTTTTTATTTCTTCTGCTTCTTTATCTTTAACAGCTACAAATTTGTCTAAATATGCTTTAACTTTGGTTGCTCTTGCTGTTAATTCCTTATCTCTTTTCTCTATCTTTTCTAGCATTGTTTTAACTTCAGTTAATGCTAAAGGTTTTTCCTCAATAATTTCTATTTCTCCCATTTTATTTTATCCCTTTCAAATGAATAGGATGGACAACTAATAATTTATTCTTTTTTATGTCCCTAATCATTACTTCATAACATTTACCCTTCATTCCCTTTATTGTTCCAATTTTTCCATGGAATCTACGGAAATACATTCCTTTTTGTACTGCAGGTTCAGCTTTAAGACAAACTCTTTCTCCAATTTTAAAGGTTTGTAAGTATCTTCTTATGCTAATTTTTCCTTTTTCTCTTACATTTTTCCTTAATTTACTACGAGTTTTACGTCTAGATCCGCCTATCCTTGTTACCATAAACTCTTAAGAAATTATGTCTTTATAAAGGTTTTTATAAGGTACTTTTTACCTTAGCCAATACCTTATCTAAAGTGATAAATAAGTTATCTCCAGAATCTTTCTTATTAATTTCTTTATCTTTTGCTGTAACATTAATAGAAATAGTAGTATCTTTCAAAGTTAATAAGAATTCACTAAACTCAATCTTCTCAGAAATTTCTTTAACTACATTGCCCACTATTTTTTTAACAACAATTAATTGAGCAGGTTCTATACTTTCAAAACCATCAAGCTTAATATTGCCCCCTAATTCTATCATTTTATCTCTAGAATCTACTAGTTAACCTATTTTTATAAACTTTTCTATAAAAAATAAAAGTTCCAATCAAAACTAATATACTAACATATTGCCAAGCTGTTAACCCTAAAAATCTTCCATTCAATCTCCAAAAATCAGTTATAATTCTTAAACCAGCATAACCTGCTACAAAACTAAAGAATAATAGACCTTTTCTATGGAATTTTCTAACTATTAATAAACCAGAAAACAATAAAGTATGACTTATAGCAGCATATATTTGATAAGGATGTCTGCAAATACCATCTAATCTTGAAAAGATAACACACCAAGGAACATCACTAACAACCCCAACAATTTCACCATTAATAAAATTAGCAATCCTGCCAAAGATTAAAACCAAAGAAATTGGGATAACCATTAAATCAGCAAAACCAATAAACTCCTTTTTTAAATATAAGTAACTAGCAATAAAACTTCCAAAAAATCCACCATAAAAACTCATTCCACCATTCCATATTTTAAAGAATTCTAAAGGATTATTGAGTAAAATTCCTCTACCAGAGAATATAAAATAGAATATTCTAGCACCTAATAATAAACCAAGTAAAAAGAGTATACTTAAGTTATCTACTTGCCTTTTAGTTAATTTAAGATCATATCTTTTCTTATAGAGGATATAATAACAAAGTAAAAATCCTAGAACATAAACTATGCCATAGAATCTAATTTCAAAAAATCCTAAGTTAAATAAAACCGGATTTATATTATGTACAAACATAAAAATATTAAGAATTGGTTATTTATTAAGTTATAGGTATTTCTTTACAAGTTCTACTAAATCTTCCATATTATAAGGTTTGCTCAATCCGTTATTAATACCTGCTACTTTAGCTTCAGCTAATTTAAAAGAAAAATTATGGCACCCAGTAACTAAAATTATAGGTAATTCTTTATTAAATTCTCTTATTTCTTTTGTAGCATTTATACCATCATCAGAATCAGTAAAAGGCATATTATTATCTGTTATTGCTATATCATACTCATTAGTTTTTACTTTTTCTACTAAATCTTTACCATTACTAACTTCATCAAAAATAAACTCTTTATCTTTTATAGTTTCTAAAATAGATAACTTTGCAAACTCTCTTTGTATTTCCTCATCATCCGCAATTATAATCTTATATTTTTCCATTTTGAATAATATATTATACTAAAAACTACTTTATAAACCTTTCTATTAGTCATTACTTATAAGTGAATACAAACAAAACCTTTATAAATGAGTAATACGAGGATAATCTATGAAAACCATAGTTAAAAACAGGTTGAAAGAATGCCTAGAAAAGAATATCCTATATTTTGAGTATAAGGGTTTATCTGAAAATCTAAACAACTATAATCAAAAGATTAAGAAATTTATAGATGATTCTGACCCGATTGGTTTTATATTATGCCTTTTAAAAGAGGATTTAAAAAAAGCAGTAGACATAGTAACAACTTCTATATCAAATTTAGAGGAAAAAATAGAAGGGTTTGTAAAACCTTTAATCGAGAGTACAGCTAAAGAAATACCAAAAAGATTAAAAAATTCTGTAGAAGATTTAAATAGTAATCATAAAAAACTAATAAACTATGTAAATTCTAAAATTGATAATAAAGAACTCATTCCTTTAGAAGTAATCAAGCATGAGCATGAAGTAGAATATAAAAGAGATCATGACGCATTCAAAATAAATTTATTTATAGACGACATTCACAGATATAATTTCTGGTTAGAAATTAAAGAGCAATACCAAGAATTTTTAAAAATAGCTGCAGAAAAGAATAAAGAATTACAAAAAATAAGAGAAAATCCAAATTTTGATGAAGATTATCATACAAATGGCTATTGTTTAGCATCAATTAAAAAAATCAATCAAAAAGTTAAAGAGGATAATATTGATGAAGAAGTTCTTGCATATTACACCACAAACAACTTAAACGGAAATAACTCACAATAACCTTTATAAAATACTAAAGCTTTATTCTAATAAAAGAGGATGAAAAAACTTACATATATATTCTTTAAGAAGAAAGAATCAAAACAACCTAAAAAGGAAGCTAAAAAACCTAAAAAGAAGTCTAAAAATAAACTCTTTATTAAAATTAAAAAGATTTTTTCTCATAAAAAGTCTAAACCAATGTCTAGAAGAAAAAAAGCATTTTATACATCTTTAGTTGTTTTAGTTATAGTATCCTTACTAGTTTATACTGGAATTTTCCCTTTCTACAAATGTGATACAGATCAGTGTCTAGAAGATGCTTTAGCAAAATGTAGACCCATAAGTTATGAAAAACTCCAAAATAGCAATTTATACATCTATAAAATATATAGGTCCTTTAGCAAAGAATGTAGAGTTAAAGTAACATTAGAAAGGATGGCTATAGGTTCTGATTTGGATTTAATAAATCTCTTGGAAGGAAAAACTATGATGTGTCAAATACCAAGAAATGAACCAGAAGCTATAAAAAAATTAAACTATTGCACAGGTCCATTAAAAGAAGGATTGCAGCAAGTTCTAATTCAAAGAGTATATGGTCTATTAATCAAGGATATACCAGAAATTTTAGAAAAGATGTAGGCTTCCTAAAGTCGAAATAAACCATTCACAAGAGCTACCTTAACTTCTCCTCAGCCCTGTAACCCCACAAGCGCCAATATTATAATTTAGTGCTGCTCTGTTCCCAGCCTGACACAATTCCTTATAGTATCAGCCAAGCAGGACAAGGCGTCGCAGTTGAAGCCAAGACTCTTGCTGATAATCTATTCCTCATCTAGGCATTCGATCCCATCTAAGTCGGTTTATGGTACAGGAGACGACTATTCTCCCAATCTAGCCTACATATATTTCAATAGAATATTCATTTAAAAGCTTTATGCTTCAACTTTAAAACTATCAGCTTTAAAACTCTCACCAATTCCAGTTCCAATCTTAAAGCTCATTTCTCCTACAAATTGGCTTATTACATCTTTCAAAGTTTTCTTTCTTTCATAAACAATAATCTTAGCTTCTTTTATACCAGCTAATTCTTTTACAACTTCTAAAGCCTTATCTTTATTGCCTAAATAATCTATCATACCTAATTTTATAGCTTCTTCACCTAAGAAAAACATTCCAGTTGCATAAGGTCTAAGATTAACCCCTCTATTATCACTTACTTCTTTGATAAAAGCCTCATGAATTAAATTAATCTTATTTTGTAAAAGAGTTCTTTCTTCATCAGTTAAATCCCTATAAGGACTTCCTGCATCTTTATACTTTCCACCAGTTAAACTTTCATACTTAATGCCATAATCTTCCATTAAATCAGAAAATTCTAAATAACCGCTTCTAACACCAATACTTCCAGTTATACTTAAAGAATCAGCTACAATCTTATCAGAAGCACTAGCAACCCAATAAGCACCAGAAGCTCCAACATCTCTAATCAATGCAACAACAGGTTTTTGTATAGATTTAACTTTATTTGCAATTTCTTTACTAGGCAATACAGCTCCACCGCCAGAATTAATATCCAATATAATACCTTTAACACTAGAATCTTTTTCTGCTTTTTCTAAATAACTGATAACATAATCAGGAGTTATTCCTTCTTCTAATAATCCTCCATTACTGCTAACAATAGTTCCTTTAATAGGAACCATTACTATATTATTAGTAACAGAAAAACTAATTCCATCCAAACTTTTAGCAGCTATTGTAGCAATTCCCCATATAACCAATAAAACCAATATAACTGCAAAAGCTCTTCTCATTTTTTTCTTGGCACCTCTAAAACTTCTGTGCTGCTTAATTTTTCAAAATATCTTTGATGCTGTTTAGTAAAAAGCATATACAAAACATCTACGCTTAAAAATAAACTATTAATTTTAGTTAAATTTCTTAAAACAAAAGGCCAAAACTTGGAATTTTTAGCAGCATTAACATAAATACCAGAGACCATCTTGCCGATACTTTGCCTCATACTATATTCTAAAATTGCCCAATAAAAAATAGTTAAGATAGCAATTACAAGACCAGCAATAAACATTTGACTATTTATCATACTTAGTCCATTTACTTTTCCAAAATATTTTTCAAAGGGATAAACAACTATAACACCAATAATCATAATATCAATAAAATATGCGAGAATTCTCTTCCAAAGTCTAGCTATCACACCTCTTTTTTTACTCATAATAGAATAAAATTAATAAGAGTATTTAAATGTTTTTAAGATAGTGTATTGTTAAGTTAGCGGGAGTTATTTCAGACAAAAAAATTAAGATTTCTTTTTTCTGGGTTTGTCCCAATAAGGAGATTTGCATTTTGGGCAAATTAGGGGATATTCTTTTTTTCTAGGAATCCATTTTTATATGAAAAAGTTGAAGATCTTGTATACAGATGTTTTTCTCCAGATGTGAATTCTATGGCCTCAACTTTTAAGATGGTACAAGATGTATATTTTGGTTTGCGTTATCAGGTACAAGCTGATAAACTTGAGAAGGATATTAAATAACCTTTAAAAACCATTATTCTCCAATATTACTTATGGAAAAATTCCTAAAAGAAGCTAAAATTAAAGAAAAAGTAGACTGGACTAGTTTAAAAACTTTAATGAAAAAACACAAATTAAAAGAAATTCCATCATTTACTAAAATATTATTAGCTTCTAAAGGTAAAATAAAGATACCAACTAAACCTTCTAGAACAATTTCCGGGGTAGCTCCAGTAGCAGTTATGACAAAACCAATAAAATGCCCTCATGGAAGATGCATAATGTGTCCTACAATAAAAGATATACCACAAAGCTACACAGGAAAAGAACCAGCAGCTAGAAGAGGTTTAAGAAACAAATTCCATCCTTATTTACAAGTTATGAATAGATTAGAACAATATACATTACTAGGTAAAGATCCAACTAAAATAGAACTAATTATTATGGGAGGAAACTTCACATCATTTCCAATAACATATCAAAATTGGTTTATTAAAAATTGTCTGCAAGCTATGAATGATTTCTCTAAATTTACATTCACTCAATTTATGAAACTATTTGGATTAAATGAAGAAAATGATTACAATGATCCAAAAAGAGAAAAACAAGTTCAAAAAAATCTTTTAAAACTAATAAAAAATAAATCATTTGAAAAAGTTAAATTAGAAAATGAAAAAGCAAAAGTAAGATGTATTGCTATGGTTATAGAAACAAGACCAGATTATTGCAAACAAAAACAAATCAATTTAATGCTAAAACAAGGGGTAACAAGAGTTGAATTAGGAGTTCAGTCTGTTTACGATGATGTTCTAAAAAGAATTAACAGAAAACATACAGTTCAGGATTCAATTAATGCAACTAAATTATTGAAAAATGCTTCTTTAAAAGTTGGTTACCATATCTTATTAGGGGCACCAGGTTCATCTACAAAAAAAGATTATGAAATGTTCAAAATTTTATTTACAAATCCAGATTTTAAACCAGATGCATTAAAAATATATCCTTGTATGGTTTTCAAAAATACTAAATTATACAAAAAATATAAAGCAGGTAAATTCAAACCAATCACAACAGATTTAGCTATTAAATTAATCTCTAAAATAAAACCATTAATTCCAGAATACTGCAGAATTATGAGAATACAAAGAGATATCCCTACTTACATGTCAGTTGCAGGAGTGGATAAAACAAATCTAAGACAATATATTAAAGCAAATTGTAGATGTATTAGATGTAGAGAACCAAGAGGAAAAAATATTTCCTGGAAGCATATTAAACTAATTAAAAGAGAATATCAAGCATCAGGAGCAAAAGAGGTATTTTTCTCTTTTGAAGATACTAAAAATAATATTTTATTAGGTTTCTTGAGATTAAGATTAGCAGATAAAGCAATGATAAGAGAGTTACATGTTTATGGTAACTTAACACAAATAGGTAAAAAGGGGGAAGTGCAACATAAAGGATTAGGTAAAAAACTATTAATAGCTGCAGAAAATTATTCAAAAGATTACAAAAAAATTATAGTTATTTCTGGAATAGGAGTTAAAGAATATTATAAAAAATTAGGATACAAAAAAGATGGACCTTACATGTCTAAATCTCTTTCTAATTAAATAATACATTGTCAATAAGATCATAGAAACTAATAAATTAAAGTTGTCAAATACTGGGAATTCTTCTATATTTGTACATTGAACTTTATGTTCTTTTGTATAAAACTCGTCTGCATTTGCACAGGCATCTAAATCACCAGCACATACACAAGGAGGTCTGGTTTTCCAACCATCTTTACATTTTCCATAAGATTCACAATCAAAAATAGAAGTATAAGTTTCTATAAGACCACCAGATAAATAACAAGATTGGCCATCATATACACATTCTAACCCACAACCTGCCCCATATAATAAGCAAGCATCAGAACTGCTACTAAAATCCTCGCAAGTAGAAGTTGCACAATATACTCCAGTATCACCTATTGTAAAATCATACTCTTCTTCCTCTTCTCCACTTACACAAACTCCTCCATCACAAGTATATCCAGAATCACAATCTTCATTTTCATAACATTCAGGTTCAGGTTCTTGATCTTCGGGTATACATTCCTTGTTATAACATATTTCCCCTTCTCCACATGGAGTCACGGATTCAGTATTATCTACATAATCACATATTCCACCAAGGCATGAACCATCCATAAATATATTATAAAGTTCATTACCAACACACATCAACCTATAATAATCAGGGCAGTCAGTATTATCTAAACAATCAACAGCTTTAATATTTTGACAAACTTTAATTTCATTACAATAATCTGAAGTTAAACGAATTCCATCATCACAATCAGCATTGGTTAAACATTCAACACACCTTCTGCTATCAAAACAAAATTCTCCTGGTGGTTCACAATCACTATTTGTGTTACATTCATCACAGAAACCACTTTGACAAGTTCCTACATCACATTCAGAATCACTTTTACATTCTATACATTGTCCATTTACGCAGTAATTTAACCATGGTTTAGTTTGACAATTATAATCAAAAGTACATTCTGAACATCTATAATTTACACATTTATTATTTAAGCACTGGATATTTTCTAAACAATTTTCTCCAGCAGGCAAACTATTATCAGCACACAAAGCTACAGCTCCAAAATAATTATAACTAGGAGAACTTCCAAATACTAGGACAGAACATGCAGTTTTAATACCCGTAGCTTCATAAGTTATTAAACAAGGTTTTTGTGTTGTTAAACATTCTTTATTTCCAGTAGATTTAACATTAGGCCATTTAACTCCAGTACCATAAATTTCATCTAAGCAATCAGCACTTCCAGTGGATACTTTATAATTGCAAGCTCTTTTATAACCAGTAGTATCATAAGCTGTGATACATCTTCTGCCTTCTGCTGTACATATAATATCCCCTGTTGAAAAGTATCCTGTCCATTCTCTAGAAACAGTAATAGCCCCAGTTATACTTTCTATACCCATACTATTAAATTTAACAGCACCAAAACATAGAATTAAAACTAGAATACTTAATGCAATTATATTCTTATTATTTAACTTCACAAACCACACCTCTGTGCTGATTAATCTATAGAAATTTATTATATATAAACTTATTTAATAAGTCCACCTTGAGGACCTTTAATAGGTTTTAATACAGGCAAATTAGGTTTAGAAATCAGAAAGTTTCTTTTAACAAACCAAATAGCCAAACCACTTAAGATTCCTACACCAGCTATAACAGAAATTATCTTTAGTGTTCTATGAGTTTCAAAAAATCCTGGTTTTCTTACATATTCAGCTGTTGATTCTTTTTCTTGAGAGGTTGCACAAGATACTTTTCTTTCAGTAGTATATAATGGTGGAGCATTTGCACATAAACTTTTATCAGCTGCAATACATGTACATGGTGCTCTTACAGATAAACCTTCATATATCGCACCGCATTCTCCATAAGCCGGGCATTCAAAGTAATAATTATAACTAATTACACCTTTACCTGCTTCATAACATCCTAAATTAGCATCCCATGCACAGCAATACTTTGAATCAGCAGGGCAAATTCCGCACATATCTTGGGTACATAAATCATTATATGTTGGATCAGGCGGATAACTATCGCAGACTCTAGAAGCTCTAACTTGATCACAAAAGGTATTTATATAACTGCTACTTCCACTTCCACTTGAACCACCCTGAGTAGAATATTCTACTTCACAATCATTAGCTACACATTCATAACCACCAGGGCAATCATAATCATCATAACAATCTTCACAAATATTGCTTACACAAACATCTCCAGTTGAACAATCACCATCATAAATACATTCTAAACCATCATCAATACAAATATTACTAATGCAAATTTCACCAGTTGCGCAATCAGAAGCAATCGTACATTCCATTACATCTGGTTCACAAACATTTTCTATACAAACTTCATCACTATCACAATCATCATTTACTTGGCATTCTACTGAAACACACACTCCATTTACACAATCATCATCACAAGTTTCAATATAAACAGGATTTATATCTTCTGAACAAGTATTATCACTTAAGCAATCAAAGTCATGGTAATTGTGATATCTATCCTCTCCACTACAATAAGCAGATTCATAATAATCTATACCACATTCAGCATCAGTAGTACATTCTCCACCAAATTCTACGCAAACTCCTCCAATACAATTATATCCAGAACCGCAATCAATATCATTTACACATTCAGGAGTACCTTCTTCACAAAGTCCTCCTGTACAAATAAATCCAGTTCCACAATCAATATCATTTACACATTGAGGAGTTCCAGCACAAATACCATCTGTACATCCATTTGGACAATTAGTACTTACAAATACTCTTTGACCTGGATTGCTCCAATAATTATCAGGACAATAATATTCAATTAAATAACAATCAGGACCATTACAGCTAGTTACTTGTTTTGAACTAGCAGCATATAAACCCTTGTTCTCTGTGTCTAACATACAAAAATCATTACGTAAATAGCCATCAACAACACCATCTGTGATTCCTTTAACAAAATAATTTATTCCATCAGAATCTTCACAATCCATACATTTACCATTTTTACAAATAGTATTACATTGAATTAATTCTGTGGAAACTCTTGTTTGAGTGCTTCTGATAGTAGGAGTATAAGTATTACAATACTTTTCTGTTACATAACATGTATAAGGCTTATCTTTACTAGCACATGATTCCATACCAATAACTAAAGAACCTTCAATTCTAGCACATCCATCTGTTACCCCAGTTTCATAACTGTAGGTATCCTTGTCCTTATCATAAACTATACCTGAAACAGCACCAAAATCAAGAGGGTTCTTACCAAATGGATAATCTCCAGTAACATCAGAATCATCGCATTTACAAATTCCTTTTTCTTCATTACCAATACATGGGCATACAAACTCGGCATAAGCAATTCTTTCGTTAGCATTACAATAAACTTCTCTTAAAGTATTTTCATCTTTACAATTATCAAAAATAACAACTTTTCCTTCAGGACGATCTACATCCCATAAATTAAATCTTTTATAAGTTTCTACTCCACCATTAACAGATAGTGTGGAAGGATCAAATCCCTTATCAGGATCAAAACATTCTATAGGAGAGCTGTAAACAATTTTAGTATAAATAGTATTTCTATAATAAATCTCATTAGAAGGTTGCCAATTAGGCTCTTCCCATAAAGGAGGTCTTATATTAGGTTGCATCAGTCCAGCAGTTATAGGCTCTTCATCTACAAACCCAATTTCTGCAGGATAAATAAGTATAGATTCACATTGTCTTGGACTTATTCGATCCCAATGTTGATCTTTGTCTATTGTTCTAGTTTTGCTATAAAATTTAGTGGTTGTATTAACACCTATAATTATTTTTCCACTATTAATGGTTTTATCACCAATATTACAATATTCTACTACTACAACTGGTTTTTTAGACTCATATATACCTGATTTAAAAGAAGTATGATAAGTAATATCTTTAATACCTATAGTAGGAATAGGCAAAACAAGTTTACCAGTAATACTATCCCCAAACTTAAAAGCTCCAAAACATACTAATAATACTAATGCACATAAAATAATTAAGTTTCTATTATTTTGACTCACAAAAACACCTCTGCGATACTAAATTATAGAAAGTTATCATATATAAACTTTTTTAAGAACAAATTTTATATACTGAAGGATATTAAACTAAATTATGATTATAGATCCCTGGGGCTCTTTAGAATTAAGTGATTATGAAAAATTATTCAAAGAATTTGGATTAGAAAGATTTTCTACAAAGTTCAATTTAAAACATAGGTTCTTCGACAGAAATATAGTAATAGCTCATAGAGATTTTCAAAAAGTGTTTATAAGAATCAAAAGAAAAAAACCTTTCATTAATATAACTGGTATTGCTTCTTCAGGCCCATTACATCTTGGTCATAAAACCATAATAGACTTTTTTATCTTATTCAAAAAACTAGGGGGTAAAAATTACTTTGGTATAGCAAATATAGATGGTTATGTATCAAGACCAAAAATAAAAGATATGGAAAATGCTAACTTATGGGCAATTGAAAATCTGGCCCACGCTTTAGCCTTAGGGTTGGATAAAAAAGATATATTCATACAGTCAAAACAAAACCAGAGGTATTATACATTTACTTTTGAGATATCCAAAAAAATAACAGAAAATGTTTTTAAATCTGCTTATGGTCATTTAGATTTAGGAAAAGTCTCAGCTAATTTACTTCAATATGCAGATATTCTTCATCCTCAGTTAAAAGAATATGAAGGAGAAATGCCATCAATAACAGTTATTGGTTTAGAGCAGGACCCTCATGCAAAATTAACAAGAGACATAGCAAGAAGGTTACCTTATCCTATGGAATTGCCTTCATTCATTTATACTAAACATCAATCTGGTTTGCAAAAAGGAACAAAGATGTCTTCATCAGAACCAGATACAGCTATTTTATTATCAGATAAACCAGCAGAAGTTAGCAGAAAAATAGCTAGATCATTCACAGGTGGAAAAGATACAATAGAACAGCAAAAGAAGCTTGGGGGAAATCCAGATATTTGTAAAGTATATGAATTATTCAAATACCATCATGAAGACGACAAAGTTGTAGAGAGAGTGTATACAAAATGTAAAAAAGGAAAGTTATTATGTGGGGAGTGTAAACAGTTATGTGTAAATTTCTTAAATAAATTCTTAAAATCGCATCAAAAGAAACTGCAAAAAACACAGAAAATAGCAGAAAGATTAATTAAAACTCTTTAGAAGCTAATCTAATATCTTTTCCTTTTACTGTTTTTCTTCCAGAATGTTTAGCTAAAGCCAAAGCTTTCTTTCCAATCTTTTGGCTCATATCTTCCAACACTTCTTTTAAAGCTTCTTTAGCATCCTGACTGACTCTCTCAATTCCACTTTTCTTTAATAATCTCTCCATTGCAGCTAAAGGAATTGACATAAGAATAATTAACATAGTAAAATATATAAGTCTTACTTTAGATAGTAGAATTATGAAAAAGTTACTTTTACTATTAATCCTATTATTATCTTTAATATCAGTTAGTGCTCAAGAATTAGATATAAGTTATAATGTTGAATATGGGAAGGTTCTAGTTAATTATAGATTTACAAATACTGGAGAATTCAATTTGGAATTACCAAGAGATTATTCAGCAGTTTCATATTATATCAATAATAAACCAGAAACCCCAAAGATAACTGAGAACATTATAACCCTACCTTATGGAGAAATAGAATTAAGTTTTTTAACAAAGAACCAATTAGAATCTTCAGGAGCTAATACTTTTTTCTTAGAAGATATAAATTTACCAAAATCATTTCAATCAAAAATAACATTAACTTTACCAGAAAGAGCCATACTTGCAAAATCTCAGGGATCAGTTTATCCTCAAAATGCAAAAATATCTTCAGATGGGCAAAAAATAAAATTAGAATGGGAAACTAATTTGCAGAAGAGTAAAAGTTTCCCCATATTTATAATCTTCAAAGAACATAAATCATATTGGTGGATATTAATTCCCTTCATAATAGCAATCTTAATTCTGAGCATATTATTAAAAAAGAAACCTAAGATAAAAAAGATAATAAAAAAACAGCCAGTACAACTAAAACCAGAAGAAAAAAAGATAGTGGATATACTTAAGAAAAAAGATGGAGAATGTGAACAAACAACTTTACGTCTAATAACAGACTATCCAAAAGCAACTTTATCAAGGATATTAAAAGAATTAGAGCAGAGAAACATAATAAAGAAGATATCTAAAGGAAA
>Ga0210057_1001854_pt1 | contig 31257 bp, 30 predicted proteins | sample CryGeyCG2114_010_2_FD_183968 | JGI IMG/M metagenome (GOLD analysis project Ga0210057, IMG submission 183968) | Groundwater microbial communities from aquifer - Crystal Geyser CG10_big_fil_rev_8/21/14_0.10 (SPAdes) (version 2) | ecosystem: Environmental > Aquatic > Deep subsurface > Groundwater ...
TTGCTAACATCATTATTAACAAGCGAATCAACATCGATAAAACTTCACCCAAGCAACTAATCAAAATTCTTCTTCAAGAGCAGGCCAAACCCAAAATTAGTGAGACAAAATTAAAACAAATCGTTAAGCAAATCATCAAAAAAAACCAAAAAGCAGTTGAGGATTATAAGAAAGGAAAGAAAGGTGTAATTGAATTTTTACTCGGTCAAGTGATGGTCGCCACCCACGGTCAGGCCGACCCCAACCAAGCTCGTCAGCTGATCAAAGAAGGACTGAAATAAAAAACGCGGAGTTGCAAAATTTACTATAACATTGATGAGCCCAACACCAGAAACATTTGGAGTTATTGCTGGCCATAGAGTGAGAGTAAAACCTGAATTTTTGCCTCGGAGACATAATCCCCGAGAAGTTTTTATGGTCATTGAAGCGCCCGCACCGTCTCATCGAGGCATTCTTGTTTTAGAGGGTCAATTATCCAGTTATCGGCTAAAGATTAATACTGATACAGATGCTCTAACCGAAAAAATTGAATGAAAGAGCGGCTTTTTGAAATCTCCTTTTTAGCCAAAGAATTCAATCTCTCTTGGAATACTGTTAAGAGATAGAAGACTTCTTTAAGCCTTGAGGATAAGTTTTCTCGTCCTCATAAACTAAACACAACCTTAACTTTAGAACAAGCTGTCTTAAAAGACATGGTTTGGCTACTCTCCCGGATGATTTTGTGGCCATGGAGAGAAAGATTAGGAAGTTCAGAAGATATGGGATTGGTTATCTCCACCTTGATCTTCTTTACGCTCCTAAGATTAACAAAAAGAGAAGCTATATTTATACCGCCATCAACAGAATGGGTAAAGCAGCCTATGTCATGCTGGGGAAAAGCAAAAGAAAAGAAACCGGTGCTTCTTTCTTAAAACAGGTTCTTGCTTTCTATCCCTACAAGATAAATTATATCTTAACGGACAATGGTTTTGAGTTTTCCTACAAGGCTTTACCTAGAAGGAAGAAAACCAAAAAGATTCATCCCTTTGGCAAGATCTGCCAAGAACATAAAATCCAACACTGTACCATTAAATTCAAGTACCCCTGGACTAATGGGATGGTAAAGAACTTTAACAAGAGGATTAAAAACAAAGTCTTGACAAAATACCGCTTTAGGAGTATATTCGCCTACAGAATGCCTCCAAAACTTGAACACCAGTCCTTTTGGGGAATAATTGAGGAAAGGCTTTTCCCTGCCTTTATTAGGTCAAGGGAACTAACTTCTCTCAAAACTCCTTATGGCACACTTGAGCCCTACAATGATCTTAACTTTCGTGAACTTGTTCTCTACGAACCTCACAATAGAGGAATATTCAGAGTAGAAAGGACAGAAACTCCAGATCCAGACGGGGGACGCCTTCTTACTTATGTTATAAAACCACAAACGCCGTTAGCTATGGCAAGGGATATAGATCCTTACCACATTGTTTACCATGCTTGGGGGTATATATACTCCCTTCATGAAATTAGAAAAGTTAAAGTTGGAGCACAAGGTCAACGTGGCTTTACCGTACCTCTTTGTAGGGTGGATCTCTTTGAAGATGGAGTAAGAAAAGTAGGAAAAAATGAGATTTCTGAAAAATATCCCAATCTTTGGAAAATCGATGTTTTAAGCCATGCGGTGATTCCTTTATTAACAGAAAGAAGAGAGTTAGAAAAAATTATTTTATGCGGTTTTCCTGAGAAAAGTAATCCAGAAGAATTAAAAGGATTTCTTGAAGAATTTATCCGTAAATAGTTTTTTCCACGTCTTAAGACCATGTCTGACCTAGTTGTGGTTGAATAAATAGGCCCTTTTGTAAAAATATCATTAAAGAGGCCGTAAAGAGCTGAGCTCTAAACAATCTCAATATTATCCTACAACGTATCGCTATTTCTAAATTTTGATTCGAGATAATTAATGTATCTCAGTGAACCAACAATGCCTCTGGTTGCTTCATTTGGTGTATAAATTAGATTTTCTGTTTCTTCGACGAATTGCCTATATTTTCGAATATTTTGTTTTGTTGATTTGCCAATGATTTTTTCTGAAGCTCGTTTATCAATGAGTTGGTAAGGATGCTTTGGCTCTTGGCAATATTCTCCATAACTGGAAAAAGGATAGTTTAGAGGATTTTTTGTAAGGTTTAATTTTACCGGATTAAGATGAATATATTTCGAAAGATGAAGAAAGTAATCTCCATTTTGGACAATAATTGATTTGTATCTTCCTTGAAACAAGGGGCCGTTTGTTTGATATTTCTTGTTGAAGTAAACGCTGTAGGCTGTTTGCAGAGAAAGAAGAATTTTACCTAAGGGATATTTTCTTGCTTGAATTTGGAGATGATAATGGGTAGGTAAAAGACAGTAGCTATAGATAAGCCAATCAAATTTCTTTTTGTATTTTTTCAGATTTTCTAAAAATCTTAAATAATCAGATTGGGTTTTGAAGATTGACTTTTGGTTAGTTCCCCGATTAAATATATGATAGAATAAATTTGGGGCAGTTAAACGAGCTTGTCTCGGCATATTACCTAATACTTTAGTTCATTTTTAATCTATATGTCAAGCTTTTCTGGGCACGTCCCTGTATCACATCTCCACACACACTCCGAATACTCACTATTGGATGGACTTTCGAAAATCGATGAACTTTTAGCCAAAGCTTTAGAACTGGGCATGAATTCATTGGCTTTGACTGACCACGGCGTTTTGTATGGTGCCCATAAATTTTATTTGGCCGCTCAAGAGTACGGCATCAAACCAATTATTGGCTGTGAAACTTATATGGCCGCTCGCTCACATTTTGATAAACAGGCAAACCTTGATACGGACCGCTATCACCTTGTTTTGCTGGCTAAAAATGAGAACGGCTACAAAAATCTGATGAAGCTAATTAGCTTGGCTCATCTTGAAGGTTTTTATTATAAACCCAGAATTGACATGGAAATTCTACGGCAATACGCCCAAGGCTTAATCGTTTTAAGCGCCTGTCTGGAAGGGGAAATTCCCAGTCTCCTTTTAAAGGGAGAAGAAAAAAAAGCAGAAAAAAAAGCTGATGAGTTTCAGGAAATTTTTGGCAAGGACTTTTATTTAGAAATCCAGCATCATCCTAAAATACCTAATCAGGCTAAAGCTAATGAAAAACTTATCAAACTTTCCCGCAAGCTGGGAATTCCTTTAGTGGCCACTAATGATGTCCACTATGTTAATGCTGCTGATGCTGAAGCTCAAGATGCCCTTTTGGCAGTCCAAACTCAAAAATTAATTTCGGACAAAAATCGGATGAGCATGATTGAATCACCCGATTTTTACCTCAAATCTCAAGAAGAAATGATTAATAATTTTAAAGATTATCCGGAAGCAATCAGAAATACCCAAGTAATTGCTGACAAATGCAATTTAAAAATTGAAACCGGCAAATGGCACTTGCCTAAGTTTGATGTCCCAGAAGGTGAAACGCCGGAAACATATTTGAAAAAATTGGTTGAAGTTGGGCTGAAAAAACGCTATTCAAAAATAAGCGAAGAGATTAAAAAACGGGTTGACTATGAACTTTCGGTAATTATTGGTAAAGGCTATGCTACTTATTTTTTAATTGTCCAAGATTTTGTTAACTGGGCAAAACAGCAGGGGATTCGGGTAGGACCGGGGAGAGGTTCAGTCGCTGGTTCGGTGGTTTCTTATGCTTTAAGAATTACCAGTATTGACCCCTTTTATTTTCAACTTCCTTTCGAACGGTTTATGCACCCGGACCGGCCTTCTACCCCTGATATTGATCTCGATTTTGCTGATGACCGACGTGATGAAGTCATCGAATATGTAGTTAAAAAATATGGCCAGGAAAACGTGGCCCACATTATCAGTTTTGGCCGAATGGAATCAAGAGGCGCTGTCCGGGACATCGGCCGAGTTTTGGGCATGCCTTATTCTGAACCGGATAAAATCGCCAAATTGATTCCAATGGGAATCTCGATTGATAAAGCTTTAAAAACCGTACCCGAATTAGAGGGTCATTATCGCCAAGCTGAGTACAAAAAGCTTCTGGATTTGGCTCAGAAAGTTGAAGGCGTTGCCCGCCATGCTTCTGTTCACGCCGCTGGGGTGGTCATCGGTGATAAAGCTTTAACTAATTACGTCCCTCTGCAGTTGGAGCCAAAAACAAGAAAGAAAAGAGTTACCCAATTTGATATGTACGACATTGATGTTGATGCCAACGAAAAAGCGGTCGGCCTTTTAAAAATTGACTTTTTGGGGTTAAGAAACCTTTCAATTTTAGAACATTGTTTGGAAATTGTTAAGCAAGTCCGGGGCAAAAAAATTGACCTTTCAGAAATTCCTTTAGATGACAAAAAGACTTTTAAACTGCTTTCTCAAGGAGAGACTATTGGCGTCTTCCAGCTTGAATCAGCCGGGATGCAAAGAAACATCAAAGAGCTGAAACCAACGACTATTTTCGATTTAATGGCGATGGTTGCTTTATACCGACCCGGACCAATGCAGGTTATCCCGGAATATATTCAGCGCAAGCACAACCCTCAGCAAATCCGCTATGCTGATCCGCGGTTGAAAGAGATTTTATCTCGTTCTTACGGTTTAATTACCTACCAAGACGATGTTCTTTTGATTGCCACCCAAATTGCCGGTTACAGCTGGGCTGAAGCTGATAAACTCCGCCATGCCATGAGCTCCAAAAAACACCGGCCTGAAATGGGTAAATTAAAAGATAAATTTATCAAAGGTTGTGTTAAAAACGGTTTAAATGAAGAAAGTGCTGAAGAACTCTTCCGTCAAATTGAACCTTTTGGCGCTTACGGGTTTAACAAAAGCCACTCTGCTTGTTATGCTTCTGTGGCCTATCAAACTGCTTACATGAAAGCCAATTATCCAGTCGAGTTTATGGCCGCCCTATTGACCGCCGATGCCGCCAGTTCTTCCGGTCCAGTCAAAGACGAAAAAATTACCACTGCTGTCCGAGAAAGCAAACAAATGGGGATTGTCGTCCTGCCGCCAAGTATTAATCAATCAGAAGTTGATTTTACCTTGGAAGACTGGCCGCAATCACTGACAGGCAAAGCGATTCGTTTTGGTTTATCGGCGATTAAAAACGTTGGCCAAGTCGCCATTGAAGCCATTTTAGGCGCTCGCGAAATGGGCGGTGAATTTAAATCACTAACTGATTTCTGCCAACGAGTGGACAGCCAAAAAGTGAATAAAAAAGTGTTGGAAAGCTTGATTAAAGCTGGAGCCATGGATGATTTTGGCAAACGGGCGGCAATGCTTTCAGCGCTTGAAACAATTAGAACCAAGGGGGCTAAAATCCAAAAAGAAAAAGCCAATGGTCAAACCAATCTGTTTGACAGCAATCCTGGTTCTCAGACTACCTCTTCTGAAGACAACCTGCCAGAAATGGAGGAATTTAACCAGGAAGAACTGCTTTTTTTGGAAAAAGAGCTTTTGGGTTTTTATTTAACTGAACATCCTTTAGCCGCAACTTTGAATAAATTAAGTCATTTTCTAACTTACAAACTCAATCAACTAACGGACGAACACCAAGGCAAATCAATTACTGTTGGCGGAGTTATCTCTGAGTTAAGAGTAGTCTTAACTAAAAAAAACAGCCAGGAAATGGCTTTTGCCAAAATTGAAGACGAAAGTGGTTCACTGGACATCGTTGTTTTTCCGAAAATTTTTCAACAAACCAAAACTGCCTGGGTTAAAGACAAAATCATTTTAATCGAAGGCCGAATTGAATACCGCGAAGAAGGCCTCACTTTTTTGGTCGAAAAAGCAATCAAGCCCGAAGAGGCGAAAACGGCAAAACCAACTCCTGATAGTGGGGTGGAAATTCAAGTGCCAGCTAAAATCTCTCCCCAGCAATTAATTAAACTCAATAAAACTTTAAAAGAAAACCCGGGCGAAGATAAAGTCATTTTTGTTTTTACTGATAATCTTGGCCGGAGCAAGCGAATACCCTTGCTTTACGGAGTCAATTATAACCAAAAACTGGCTAAAAAAATTAAAAAAATTATTGAATGAAAACAAAAAAATTAGGTTTTGATACGGAAAAGTATTTAAAAGCTCAAGAGAAAGCGATTCAAAAAAGATTAAACAAGGCTGACAAGCTTTACTTAGAATTCGGCGGCAAGCTTTTATTTGACGGCCATGCAGCCCGAACCTTGCCCGGCTACGACCCAACAGCGAAATTAATCCTGCTTAAAAGGTTAAGAAAAGACTTGGAAATTTTGGTGTCTGTCAGTGCTAAAGAACTCCAAAAAGGCAAGATTCACGGTGATACTAACTTGAATAACGAAGAATTCACCTTAAAAATTTTAGGTGAATTAAATAATCATCATCTGCCTGTTGCGGCAGTGGTTATCAATCGCTTTGAAGGCGAACCAACTGCTCTGGAATTCGAAAAAAGGCTTAAGCGCCTGGGTTTAAAAACTTACAAACGAAAAGAAATTCCCAATTATTTGGCTGACACTGATTTTGTTATCAGCAAAAAAGGCTATGGTGCTGACCCTTTTATTAAAACCACTAAACCAATTGTTTTGGTCACCGCTCCGGCACCTAACGGTGGCAAGCTATCAACTTGTTTAGGCCAACTTTATCATGAAAACAAAAAAGGCAGAAATGCAGCCTATGCCAAGTTTGAAACTTTTCCGGTCTGGAATCTACCCCTAAAACATCCTGTTAATATTGCCTATGAAGCTTCAACAGCTGACTTGCTAGATTTTAATTTAGTTGACCCTTTTCATCTTGAAGCTTATGGGAAAACCGCCATCAATTACAACCGGGATGTTGCCGTCTTTCCTATTATTCAAAAACTGCTTCAGAAAGTCATCCCTGCAAACAATCTCTCTGTTTCTTATAAATCACCAACAGATATGGGCGTTAATTGCATCAAAGAGGGAATTGTTGATGATAAAATTGTCTGTCAAGCCGCCAAACAGGAAATTATTTTTTATTATTTCCGCCATTTAACGGAAACTAAAAAAGGTTTTTCCAGTCAAAAAGCATTGCAAAAAGTCGAATTATTAATGAAAGAATTAAATTTGAAACCAGAGAATCGCAAGGCGGTCCCGGCTGCCAGAAAAGCATTTCAAGAAGCCCAAAAGCAGCGCAATAAAGGTGAAAAAGGCACTTACTGTGGAGCAGCCATTGAATTACCCGAGGGCCAAATTATCACCGGTAAAAATTCTCCTTTGCTTCATGCCGAAGCAGCGGCCGTTTTAAACGCTATTAAAATCTTAGCCGGTATTCCTGACAAAATTGATCTTCTTTCCCCTCAAATTATCAGTGGTGCCAATCAGGTTAAGCAAGAAATTTTAAAAGAAAAATCAGAAAGTCTTAATTTAAGCGAAGTATTGATTGCTCTTTCGATGGCTAGTGTCACCAACCCGACTGCTAATCAGGCCCTTAAATGTTTGACTCAATTAAGAAGCTGCCAAATGCACACCACTCATATTCCGGCTCGGGGTGATGAAAGTGCTTTTAGAAAGCTTGGCCTTTGGGTAACAACTGACGCCAATGTCCCTTTATCAAAAGCGTTTTTTTATTGAATATATCTAGCTAGGGTGTTAAAATATCCTCTATGGCTAATCGAATTAAAATTAACGAAACTGAATTTGCTGTTGGCGACCAAATCGCGGTTCAGCAAAAAATTCAAGAAGGGGACAAAACCCGATTGCAAAACTTTGAAGGAGTTGTGATTGCTATCAAGGGCAGGGGAGAGAACAAAATGTTTACCGTTAGAAAAATTGCTACTGGCGCTATTGGTGTGGAAAGAATTTGGCCAGCCAATTCTCCTTGGATTAAAAAAATCACGGTTAAAAAGAAAGGCAGTGTTCGTCGCGCTAAACTTTATTATCTCCGCCAGCGAACCGGCAAGCGAGCCACTAAGATAAAAGAAAATAAGTAAGCTGGGGCCGAATGAAAATTGAGTGCCTGGTTGTTGGACAATTGAAAACAAATTGTTACCTGGTTTGGTCCCACTCCGCCCCGCCAGCTGGCGGGGCTCCGCGGGATAAAGATGCCATCATTATTGACCCCGGCGACGATGCTGACTATATTATTCACAAAATTCAAGATTTAGAATTAAAACCCCAATTCATCATTGCCACCCACGGCCATTTTGACCATGTTTTAGCGGTTACCGAGTTAAAACTGGCCTTTCAAATTCCTTTTTTAATGCATCAAGCCGACCTCTTCCTTTTCAAACGCAGCCGCGAAACTACCCATTATTTCACTGGTGCTGAAGCTGGCCCACCTTTGCCACCTGATAAATTTATCAAAGAAGGAAACACCATCAAATTTGGCCAGGAAAAATTAAAAGTCATCGAAACCTCCGGCCACACCCCGGGAAGTATTTCTCTTTACGCTCCTGGAATTCTATTCTCTGGCGACACCCTTTTTGCCAACGGGCTTGGCCGCACCGACTTCGGCTACGCTTCTTCAACCCAACTTAAAAAATCCCTCCAAAAACTCTTCCGCCTCTCACTTTCCACCCTCGTCTACCCCGGCCACGGCCCCGAAACGACAATTGGAGAAAAAATTATCCCATAATGTTGACTCGGTCGAATTTTTTTGATATACTTTTAACTACGTTTGGCTCTTAAAATATTGGCAGTTTGACAATTTCATAAGGAAGGAGAAAGATGCCACCTGGGGTAGCAAGAGTTGTCTTGGCACTGATGGGAATTGTCTTTGGGGCAGCACATTTCATTCTGAAGGGTTCCAAAGAAAAAGGAGCAAAGCTTCCTTTAGACCTAAGAGACGCTTTGGTCAGCGAAGTGGCTTTGGTGCTTGCCATAGCTCTCCCCATCTTCGCCATCTTTATCAAGTAAGGGCAACTGACAGTGGGCTTAGCCCTGTTCGCTTCGGCGAATTTTGCCCACTGTCACACTTTTTTTCTGCTCTATTGACAAAAAGATTCTCAATAAGTAACATCTAAGAGAATCAATGGAAGAACAAAACGAACCCAAAACTCGCTTACCCTTCTTTATTTTTTTCTTAATGATTGCTTTTTTAAGCATTGCTGGTTTCACTTTTATCAAATTCAAAACCCCAACTCAGCCTGTTTCTGAAAAAATCAGTTTTGAAAAATTTGCCTCGGAAGAAGAACTGACGGCTTATTTGAAAAAAACAGCTGGTGTTGCACGGGGTTTTTTTGGCCTGGCACCATTAGGGTTACCGCGGGTAGGATTAGGCGAAATTGGCACCATGGAAATGCTAGCACCTGAAGGAAGGGGAGCAGAACCCGAAAGAGTTTCGGAAACGACCGTTCAAGTTAAAGGCATTGACGAACCAGACATTGTCAAAACCGATGGTCAAGAAATTTACTTCTCTTCAGATTCACCTGTTTATCGCCTTATGACGGAATCAGTTTCTCCTTTGAGAGAGGGGATTATTCCACCTTCTCAGCAAAATAAAACCAAAGTTATCAAAGCCTTTCCGCTGGCTGAACTGGCCAAAGAAACTGAGATTGATAAAACAGGCAATTTACTTTTAAAAGATAATACTCTTGTTATCCTGACCAATCAAAATCGCCTTTATGGTTACGATGTTTCTGACCCAAAAGCACCGACAAAAAAATGGCAGCTTGAATTGGAAAACAATAACTTCTTGGTGGACGCGAGACTTTATCAGAACAAAATTTATTTTATTACTCAAACCAGAATTAACACTATCAAGCCATGCCCAATTAAACCTTTTTTAGGCGAGGACATTTCCATCAAATGCACAGATATTTACCGTCCGAGTGTTGATGTACCGGTTGACGTCACTTATACCGCTTTTATTCTCAACCCGGACACTGGCAAAATTGACGAAAAAGTTTCTTTTGTTGGTTCTTCAGGCCAATCGGTTCTTTATATGTCACCAAATGCTCTTTACGCCACTTATACCTATTATCAAGACATGATTGATTTTCTCTATCGATTTTTTCTTGAGAAAGGCCAGGATTTGGTTCCCACCTCAATGATTGAAAAATTAAAAACACTTAAAGGATATGACATCAGCAGTCAAGCCAAAATGGTCGAATTTCAAAATCTTTACGAACAATATCTTGCTTCTTTGAACAGTAATGAGCGATTAAGAATTGAAAATGAGTTCACTAATCGGATGGAGGATTATTCCCAAGAGCATATCAGAGAATTAGAAAAAACCGGCCTTGTCAAAATAGACCTAGATAAACTTGAGGTTTTAGCCACTGGCAATATTCCCGGTCGGCCTTTAAATCAATTCTCTTTGGATGAATATCAAAATCATTTGCGGGTGGCTACTACAGTTGGCCAGGGGATGTTTGGCACTAGTGAAAGTGCTAATGATGTTTATGTCTTAGATAGTCATTTGCAGTCAGTCGGTTCGGTGATTAATTTGGGTTTGGGTGAAAGAATTTATTCGGCCCGGTTCATTGAAGATAAAGGCTATTTGGTGACCTTTAAACAGATTGATCCTTTTTTTGTCCTTGATTTATCAAATCCCAAGCAGCCGCAGGTCAAGGGCGAACTAAAAATTCCCGGTTACTCATCCTATCTGCACCCGATTACCAAAGACAAAATTCTGGGCATTGGCAAAGAAGGCTCGCAGGTTAAAGTTTCTTTATTTAATGTTGCCTCACCCGAAAATCCAACTGAAATTAGTAAATATATGCTCGATGAGTCTTGGTCTGATATTCTAAACACCCACCACGCTTTCTTATTAGATAAAAAACACGATATTTTCTTTTTGCCGGGCAGTAGGGGAGGCTACGTTTTTTCTTACCAAAACAATCAATTTAAATTAACCAAAGCGGTGGCTGACATTCAGGCTCGCAGAGCCATTTATATCAACGACTACCTCTATATTATTGGCGATAATCAACTGGTGGTTTTGAACGAAATTAATTGGGAAGAAGTAAACAAACTAGAGTACTAGTTATTTGGGGCAAGAATCTTCAAATTGACCTTTTCTTTATCAGCCGAAAAAGAGAAAATAACCGGTTCTTCAAAAGTGTTTTTGATATAAAGGTTTTGGTTTTTGTCAAAAGTTCGGATAGAGGTACCGTTTTCCCGCGGCATTTCCGGAATCGGAACAAAGTCATGCTTGACTTTAGCAACCACTTCCAAACCAACCTCCTGGGCAGTTAAATTCATTAAAGAAGCCAAATGGCAAACACCGTTACCAGCCAAGCCTGCTAAAACTTTGTAGCCCTCTTGGCGGCTAAATTCGGTGTTCATTGTCACCGCTGGGTCACTAAATTCAGGATAGGTGGTATCATGGAAAGCAAAAATTGCCCCGGGTTCAAGGGTAAAAGAAACTTCAAATGGCTGGTTGATTTGTTCCCAATCAACCACTGATGTTTTCTCTTCACTGTTTAAGTGGTGCAAGGAAAGCAAAATGTTATCCACAAAAATTTCGTTAGTGTATTCATTTTTGGCTCGATTGGTCAAATCAAGGTTATGCTCCACTAAAACAACCTCTTGGGTCTCAGCCAGAGGTGATAAAAAAGTTCTGGCAGGCGCTAAAACCAGCGAAACTGCTGCCACTAATTTAAAAACCGTTTCTTTAATCATGGGCATTAAAAAATCCCGAAGCTTCGGGATTAATCTAATTCACATTATACTATAGGAATGGTAAAAAGTCAACTTTGCGATTTAATATAGTAAAATATCAATATCGTGGTAAAAATCGTGGTAAAAAAAATTTTTTTTAAAATATTAGTTTTTTTCTTTTTTTCGAGTTATCTTGCAGCCAATTACTCACCTGCCTGGGCTTTTAACAACAAAATAGGCATTCATATTCTGGAGCCGCATGATTTAAATAAAGCGGCTCAATTAGTTAATTCCAGCGGCGGCGATTGGGGCTATGCAACTATTGTCATCAGAGAAGATGATTTAGACCATGGAAAATGGCAAAAGTTTTTTGATGATTGCCGCCAGCAGCATTTAATTCCCATTGTTCGCTTGGCCACGCGGATGCTGCCTAGCGGATTTTGGGCCAAACCGCAATTAAACGAATTGGCAAAATGGCCTCAATTTCTAAATTCACTAAACTGGCCGGTCAAGCAACAAATCGTGATCATCTTTAATGAACCCAATCATAGCCAGGAGTGGGGTGGTGAAATAAACCCTCAAGAATACGCCCTGGTTTTGAATCAGATGATTAATTTATTAAAAGCAGTCAATGAAAACTTTTTTATTTTGCCGGCAGGCTTGGACCAAGCCGCAAGCAGAACAAAAAACACTTTGGACGAAGTAAGTTTTTTGCAAGCAATGGCAAAAACCGTACCAGGAATTTTTGACAAACTTGACGGCTGGTCAAGTCATAGCTACCCCAATCACGGCTTTGTCGGGCTACCGGTAGATAAGGGAAAAGCCACTATTCAGGGTTATGAATGGGAATTGGCTATCCTAAAACAATTGGGTTTAAAAAAGGAATTGCCGGTTTATATTACTGAAACCGGCTGGCCGCATCAAGAAGGAGTTTCTCCAAACTCCCAGTTCTACCAATCAGAAAAAGTGGCTTTGTTTTTAGAAAAAGCTTTTAAAGTTTGGCAAGAAAATGACCAAGTCCAAGCAATAACTCCTTTTGTTTTAAATTATCCTTTGCCGCCCTTTGACCATTTTTCCTGGCTCAGAGACGACAAGACTCATTATTCCCAATTCGATCAAGTACTGGGCATCAGCAAAAGTAAAGCTGAACCAGAACAGGTTCAGAATTATCAAGTTGTCAAAGTTAATTTAATCGATATTCTACCAACTAATTATTCGTATTCAGGTGAGATAGTTATCAAAAACACCGGTCAGTGGATTATGGGGGAAAGAGAGAATTTTTTGTTAGAGCCGGAGCAAACAGAACCAAAATTGCAAATTTCTGAACTCAAATTACCTCAGGGTAAATTTGTCCTTCCTGGAGAAGAAACAGCTTTGAATTTTACTTTAAAAACAGGAAGTCAATCAGCGGAATATCATTTAAAGCTCGGAAACAATGAATATAAAATCTATGTTTTTAAGCCTTGGGACTTATTTCAAAGGATAACTTCTTTTTTCTCCCAAGTAAAAAGAGCACCAAGAGAACAGCCTTGGTGAATCCTTTTAATCACTTTGGCTAAAAGGGGTGCCAAAGAAATCACCTTGATTTTGGCTAATTTTTTCTCTTTTGGCAAAGGCAGGGTGTCTAAAAGCAAAATCTGAGAAGCCGGACATCTTGCCAATTTTTGACAGGCATCACCGGAAAGTAAAGCATGAGTAACACAAACTATCACTTCAGTCGCTCCCCCTTGTTTTAAAATTTCGGATACTTCGGCAACTGTGCCGGCCGTATCAATAATATCATCAAGAATGACCGCTGTTTTGCCTTTCACTTCACCAATGACATGAGAAACTTCTGCTTGATTATGCTTTTTTCTTCGTTTATCAACAATTACCAAGGGAGCATGTAATAAAGAAGCCATTTTTGCACCTCTTTTAACTCCACCAATATCCGGCGAAACAATAACCATGTTTTTAATTTTCTTTCCTAAAAGATATTGAGCAAATTGGGGATAACCAACAAAATGATCAAAGGGAATATCATAAAAGCCTTGAATTTGCTCTGCGTGAAGGTCAACTGTAATCAGCCGGTCAGCTCCCGCAGTGGTAATTAAATTGGCAATCAATTTGGCTGAAATTGGCTCCCGGGAGGTCACTTTTCTATCTTGGCGGGAGTAACAAAGATGAGGGCAAACAATATTAATCCGACTGGCTGAAGCTCTTTTTAAAGCATCAATGGTAATTAAAAGCTCCACTAAATGTTCATTAATCGGCGCCGACATTGTTTGAACTAAAAAAACGTCTTCACTTCTAACTTTCTTTTTGATTCTGACGTAAATTTCGCCATTAGCAAACTTTTTAATCTTGATCGGGGTCAAGGGGATTTTTAAAAGTCTAGCAATTTTTCGCGCCAATTGAGGATGCGATGAACCAGCGATTAAATGAATCCTGCCCATTAACCATAATCTAACTCATTTACCTGTTTTTGACAAGTTTTGCTTGTTATTAAGCAATAAATTATGGTAAAATTAGCTCTAATTGGGCCCGTAGCTCAGCCTGGCAGAGCATCAGCCTTTTAAGCTGTTGGTCGAGCGTTCGAATCGCTCCGGGCTCACCGCGACCCCGTCGTCTAGCGGCTTAGGACATCGGGTTTTCATCCCGAAAATCGCGGGTTCAAATCCCGCCGGGGTCACAGAAAAGGGCTGTAAATAGGAGTTTCTTTAGACTCGAATTAATTTTTCTAACCAAGGAATTTTTTTGTTCTTTCTTTTCCACCACAAGTCCTCCCAAATATAATGAACGGCTAATTGTTTATACTTCCTGTATTTTTCAAAATATTTAAGCAGCTTTTTAACCAGTACTGGCTTTTCTGGGTCTTTGCCGAAAAAAAGTTTCGAATATATTTTTTGCTCCCATGGAGAAACATGATTAAAAAAATCCCAATGGTGAAAGACATCAAAAAGCAAATACCAAACCGTTGCTGGGCCAATACCGTATAAGTCCAATAACTCTTTCATTTGTGTTTTTCTATCCTTTCTGCGCAATTCAAGTTCATTTATCTCCCCATTAGCAAAATGGTCATCGATTCTTTTAATAAATTTTGCCCTATAACCAACTTTTAAACTTCTTAATTCATTTTCCGTTACTTTTTGTAAACCTCCAGGTTCCCAAAAACACCACAGCTTTTTACCATCGAAACTCAACAGAGTTCCATAATTTTCTAATAAGACCTGAAACATTTGAATCGAGCGCCTTACGGCAGCGTTTTGAAGAAGAATGCCGATAATAAGGTATTCATATAAAGAACTGGGGTGCCCTGGTCTCATTCCTTGCCAGCGCTTGATAATTGGAGATAATATCTTATCTTTTTTAAATATCTTATAAAAACCAGTTAAATCCAGCTCTAAGTTGTAACGATACTTAATTTCACTTATAAGGGAATTAATAAACTCTTTATCAAGCTTGTCTTTGAAATAAATTTCAATTTTTAACTTTGGTTTATTCTTTGTGCCCGCATTAATGAATTTTAACCCCAGGCATCTTCCTTCCCACCACCAAGTCTGCCAACGAATCCCTGGTTGCCACTCATTATCACCAGATGTAAAGTGATCTGGTTTATGAAAAGTCGAATCAAAATCAAAAAGGGTACTGGGTTTTAATTCTAGTGATTTTACCTTCTTTAACCTCATGGTGTAATTTTACCAAAAAGCCTGCTTAAAATTCTCAAATACTCTCAAAAACGGTTTAAACCAACCTGCATCAGAGCACTAGGGGAGTTTGGATTCGGGTGCGTTTTTCTTTTTCTTTTTACTAAACCCTTTTTTGAGACCTAAATAAGTCATTAAAAATGAAAACCCTCCGAGCAAAACTATAATTGGCAATCTCACAACTAAGGGATAGTCCTCTGTTGCGAAGTAGATGTAAGTGGTCACAACAATTGGGATCGAAACTATAACAAGTATAAAAGCAAAAAGCAAAAGACCTAAAAAAATGATTTTGATTAAAAGTAAACGTCTTTTCATTACAGCACCTGCATTATTTCTAATTCTACCAAAAAACCCGTCTGGAATCACCAAGAATTATGTGAATCCCAACATTGTCATTAAAAATTTCTTCTTGATAACACGCAAACCGAGGTACTTGAAAGGAAATGTCCACCAAATTAACTAGATCTACAGGAACGTTAATTTTGCGCTCAACCATAGAATAAATTATATCAAACTAATCTATAAAAGCATAAAGGAAAAATGTCCCTTTTTAAAAAACAGCCAAGTGGCAAGTTTCTGTGCTATACTGATGATATGGTTATTATTGGCATTGATCCGGGAACAGCGGAAACAGGCTTTGGCATCATTTCGTGCTCTCGAAAGGAAATCAAGCTGGTTGACCACGGCAAGATTAAAACTAGCAATGACAAAGAACCACCAGAACGCTTGAACTTGATCTATCAAGAAATATTAAGTCTGCTGCAAAAACATAAACCCCAAGTGTTGGCTATTGAAAGTTTATTTTTCTTTGCTAATGCCAAATCAATTTCAGCAGTCGGCCAGGCAATAGGCGTAATTAAATTGGCGGCCGCTAGAAAGAAAATCAAAGTCTACGAATATCCTCCTTTAAGAGTCAAAATGGTCTTAACCGGTAATGGCCGAGCTGAAAAAAGGCAAATTCAATCAAAAGTGAGAAAAATCTTAAAATTAAGAAAGCTACCTCGACCAACCCATGCAGCTGACGCTTTGGCAGTCGCCATTTGTCATTGGCAAACAAAAAATGGTAAAATTAAAAAACCCACTTCGCTAAAGCTACGAAGGGGCAAAGAAGGAGGTGAATAACATGGCCGATACTAAAGTGGGTGACGTCACTCACTACTTTGATAAAATTAGCGTGGCAGTAATTGATGTCTTGGCCACCATTAAAGTGGGCGACAAAATTAAATTTACTGGCCACAATGAATTCGAACAAGAAATAGCTTCAATGCAAATCAAGCACGAAGCAATTCAGACAGCCAAAAAAGGCCAAACCATTGGCTTAAAAACTGAACAGCCAGTTGAACAAGGCGACCAAGTTTATAAGGCAGAATAAAAATAAAATGGAATGGCAGCCGGCTCCTGACCTAAAATCAGAGGTGAAGAAAATCATCTTGCATTTGGATTTTTCGCATATCAATCCTAAACAAATTTTTACTTTTCGCAGTTTTGGCTCCCGCTCGCGGGCAAGAGCCAGAATTTGGGGTTTTCCCCGAATCTGGCAGCAAGCTTTAAAAACATCAGCTTCTTATTGCCTCGAAGTTATTTCAGAAAAATTCGACCACTTAAGCGAGGAAAACAAACAAAGAATTCTTATTCACGAATTGCTCCATATTCCTAAAAATTTTTCCGGCGCTTTATTAGCGCATCGAAGAAGAGGAGCCGTAATTAACGCCAGAGAAGTTGAAAAATTATTTAAAAAACTAAAGAAATAAAATGCTCATTTTTCATGGCGAAAACATTGTTGCCAGCAGGCAAAAATTAATTGATAAACTTAAACGATTTCAAGGTGAGACCATTCGGCTGGAAGGTGAAAAAATCAATTTAACCCAACTCAAACAAGCTTTGGAAACTCAATCTTTGTTTGGTCAAGAAAAATTGGTCGTGGTGGAAAATCTTTTTTCTCGACCAACCAGCAAAGCAAAAGAAAACTTTCTGCACTATATTAAAGAAAATAAACCCCCAAATCTTGTCGTCTGGGAGCGTAAAACCATTGATGGCCGGGTTTTAGTTTCTTTCAAATTTGCTCAAATTGAAAAATTTGTTGTTTCGGCAATTATTTTTAAATTTCTTGATTCACTTTCGCCGCAAAACAAAAAAAACTCGCTTTTTTTAATGCACCAATGTCTGAAAAAAGATGCTCCGGAGATGGTTTTTTATATGCTTTCCCGGCAAATTAGAAATTTAATCATCGCTGCTGACTTAGGCGAAAAAGGGTTGGAGAGAATGGCTCCTTGGCAAAAGGGAAAATTTATCCGCCAAGCCAAAAACTTCAGCCTTCAACAACTACTCAATTTTTATAAAAAACTTTCAGAAATTGACTGGCAGCAAAAAACCGGTCGAGCCACCATACCGCTTGCTTCTCAGCTTGACCTTTTACTTGCTTCTCTTTAGAATGAAATTATGGAAATCAACCCTGCCATTTTTGGTATGTATGATATTCGCGGTATTTTTGGTCAAGATTTAACAGTTGAAAATGTAAAATTACTAGGCAGAGCATTGGGCACTTTCTTTCTCCAAAATAAAATTAATGAAGTGGTCGTTGGTCATGATAACCGTCTCAGTGGTCCTGCCATCAAAAAAAGTCTTTTTCAAGGTTTAAATGAAGCAGGAATAAACATCATTGATTTGGGGTTAATTATGACACCAATGACTTACTTTTCCTGGCAAGCTTTAGAGGCTAATGCCACTATTATGATTACTGCCAGCCATAATCCGCCTGAATACAATGGTTTTAAAGTCAGTCTTAATAAAGAGCCTATCCACGGTGATAGCTATCAAAAAATTAAAAAAATTCTCCAATCGGGAAAATTTTTGCAAGGCAAGGGTGGAGTTAAAAAATTTAATCTCTGGCCAAAATATCTAAAAAGAATCGCTCAAGATATTAAGCTAAAAAGAAAACTAAAAGTGGTTGTTGACTCTGGCAATGGCACCACCGCTCCGTTTGTCCAAGAATTTTTTGCGAAACTTGGTTGCACAATGATTGGTCTTTATGTCGACTCTGACGGTTCTTTTCCCAACCACCCTCCTTATCCCCAAAAAGTAGAGTTTTATTCAAAATTAATAAGCACCGTTAAACAAAAAAAAGCAGATTTAGGTCTGGCTTTTGATGGTGACGGTGATCGGGTTGGTATTTTTAATGAAAAAGGCGAATTCATTTCTAACGACATTTTGGCTATTCTTTTTATTCGGGAAATTCTGAAGAAAAATCCGGGCACTAAAATCGTGATGAACATCTCAACTTCTCTGGCTGTGATTGATGACATTAAAAAGCGTGGCGGCAAACTGATTTTATGGAAAACGGGTTATCCTTTTATCACTTCAAAAATGAAAGAGGTAGATGCCATTTTTGGCGGTGAAATCAGTGGCCATTTTTTCTTTGCTGACCGTTATTATGGATTTGATGATGCTTTCTACGCCACCGCTAGATTATTGGAAATCCTAGCTTCTACTGATAAACCTTTATCAGTGCTTTTCGCTGATACTCCTAAATTTTATACCACGCCTGAGTTTAGAATTAAAACGCCTGACGAACCTAATAACAATAAATTCACGATTATCAAAGAGGCGGCTTTAGAAATTAAAAAAGACTATCCCGAAGCTGAGATTCTTGATTTCGACGGAATTCGGTTTAACTTTAAAGACGGCTGGGGATTAATCCGCGCTTCCAATACTCAACCAATGCTAACTGGTCGAGCAGAAGCAAAAACACAAGCAAAGCTTGAAAAAATTAAAAAAATCATTAAAAATAAATTGGCAAAAAATAAAATCGTCCTTGATTGGAAGCACTCTTTCGCGGACTAAAATGAATATTCTTGATAACCTAAAAGAATTAAAAAAGCTGGATCCTGAGAAAAGTTTAGAATCAATTCAAGCCTTTCCTGACCAGCTGGTTGACATTTGGCAACAGGCTCAAAAAATGGTTGTTCCGTCAGAATTCAAAAAAGCTAAAAATATTGTTGTGGCAGGTATGGGTGGTTCAGCTTTGGGTGGCCGGATTGCTAAAAGTTTGCTTGAAAGCGAGATAAAAATCCCCTTGATGGTTAATACTGAATATCAGTTACCAGCTTTTGTTAACCGGGAAAGCCTGGTGGTGATTGCCAGTTACTCAGGTAATACTGAAGAAACCCTTTCTTGTCTTAAAAAAGCTCGCCAGGCCAAGGCGATGATTTTTGGCATTACCACCGGCGGCAAGTTAGCTGGAGAAATCAAAAGGGGATTGCTGGGATTTGTTTTCAAGCCAAAATATAATCTGCTTGGTTACCCCAAAACGGCCATCGGCTATTCTCTGGGAGCTTTATTAGCTTTTTTAGCCAAAAGCCAATTAATCAACTTAGATGATAAAGAGTTTATTAAACAATTAGAAGAGTTCAAAAAAATCCAGCCGCAATTTCTCCCTCAAACACCTACAAGCAAAAATCCCGCGAAAAAAATGGCCCACTTTTTACAAGGTAAAATTGGTGTCTTAATTGCCAGTCAACATCTTAAAGGTGCTACTTGGGCCCTTCGGAATGAAATTAATGAAATCGCTCATTCTTTTTGCCTCTTTTTTGATTTACCTGAAATGAATCATCATCTAGTGGAAGCACTGGCTAACCCTGAAGGGGCAAAAGCGATTTTGGGATATGTCTTTTTAAATTCCAATAATTATTTTTCCCGCGTAAAAATCCGTTATCCAATCACTCAAAAAATAATTCAAAAAATTGGCTCAAAAACTTATCAATATCAAGTCCAATCTTTGAGTAAATTGGCCCAAGCTTTAGAAATCATCCAGTTGGGTGGTTTTACCGCTCTTTATCTATCAGCTCTTAATAGCCAAGACCCTGGCCCAGAGCCTTGGATTATCTTTTTAAAAAAACAATTGGCTGCCCATGAAAAAAAGGAATAAATATATTTTATGGTTTCAAGAAGTCGATAAGGATGATGTTGATATTGTGGGGGGGAAAGGCGCCAATTTGGGCGAAATGACGTCCTTTTCTATCCCCGTCCCTCAAGGTTTTATCGTCACCAGCCAAGCTTACTTTGACTTTCTAAAAGAAAACAAATTTAAAAGTAAAATCTGCCATTATCTTAAAAATCTCGATGTTGCCAATCCTCAACAATTAAATGTGACTTCGCAAAAAATTAAAAAGCTAATTTTGAGCGGCAGAATTTCAAAGCAACTGGCTCAAGAAATTATCAATAATTATCTTAAACTGGGGGGTATTGTTTCTCACGCTCTAACAGCCATCCGTTCTTCAGCGACGGCAGAAGACTTACCTACCGCTTCTTTTGCCGGTCAGCAAGTCACTTTTTTAAATGTTAAAGGTGAAACTAATGTCGTCAATAAAGTAAGGGGGTGCTGGGCTTCTTTATTTGAACCACGGGCTATTTTTTATCGAGAAGAAAAGGGCTTTGACCACTTCAAAGTCGGCATGGCGGTACCGGTTCAAGAAATGATTCCCTCGGATGTCTCCGGCGTGATGTTTACTATTGACCCAATTACTAACCAAAAAAATCGAATTGTAATCGAAGCCATTTATGGGCTGGGAGAATTTATTGTTCAAGGAATCGTTTCACCTGACCAATACTTGGTTGATAAAGATTCCTTAAGAATAATCGATCGCCACATCGAAAAACAAACGGTTCAATTGAAGAAAGTGGGTAGTTTAAATAAGGAAACCAGAGTGTCCCACCAGCTTCAAACCAAAAGAAAACTGACTGATAAACAAATAATTGAACTGGCTAAATTAGGTAAAAAAATCCACCGCCATTACTTTTACCCCCAAGACATTGAATGGGTATTGAAAAAAAACCAGTTTTACATTGTCCAAACAAGACCGGTAACCACATTACAAGAGGCAAAGAGAGCAAACCTGCCTGCCGACAGGCAGGGAGGTAAAGAGGCGGAGAAAGTTAAAAGAAGGGTAATTTTAAAAGGAACAGCCGCCAGTCCGGGAATTGTCAGTGGTTCAGTTCAAATCATTAAATCAGCTAAAGAAATCCATAAAATTAAAGAAAATGACATTTTAGTAACTTCAATGACCACTCCTGACTTTGTCCCGGCCATGAAAAAAGCAGTTGCCATTGTCACCAATCAAGGCGGCCAAACTTCACATGCAGCCATTGTCAGCCGTGAGCTGGGAATTCCCTGCGTGGTTGGCACTCGGAAAGCAACTAAAGTTTTAAAAAACAATCAGATCATCACTGTCAACGGCGGCCAAGGAGAAATTTACCAAGGAGGAACCGAAACAACCAGTAATAAGGAACGAATCACCTTAAGTCAATTTAATCAACCGGTGGCTATTAAACAGCCGCCAGCTATTAAAACTGCTACTAAAATTTATGTTAATTTGGGTGAACCAGAACTGGCTGAACAAATTAGCCAGCAGAACGTGGATGGGGTAGGTCTAGCCCGAGCAGAATTTATGATTGCCAATATTGGTATCCACCCCAAAAAATTATTAAAAGATAAAAAGAAAAAAGTTTTTATTGAAAAATTAAGCGAAGGTTTAGTAAAAATCTGCCAGGCCTTTCAACCCCGACCGGTTGTCTATCGAACAACGGACTTTAAAACCAATGAATACAGGAATTTAGTCGGCGGCAAAGCCTTCGAACCAGAAGAAGAAAATCCTCTCTTAGGTTACCGCGGCGCTTTTCGCTATATCTCCGACCCGGCTGTTTTTGAGCTGGAGCTGGAAGTTATCAAACAAGTCAGAAACAAACATGATTTGAAAAATCTCTGGCTGATGATTCCTTTTTGCCGAACACCCCAGGAATTGCAAAAAATCAAGAAAATTATCTTCGCTTCCGGTTTAATTAGAAGCCCCAGTTTTCAACTTTGGTTGATGGTGGAGATTCCGGCCAATGTGATTTTGCTGGAGGAATTTGCCAAAGTAGGCATTGACGGGGTCTCTATTGGCTCCAATGACTTAACAATGCTTGTTCTGGGAATCGACCGCGACAATGCCGCTTTAGCTGAAGCCTTTGATGAGAGAAGCCCAGCTGTTTTATGGGCTCTTGAAAAAACGATCAAAACCTGCCAAAAGCTAAAAATAACGGCTTCTATTTGCGGTCAGGCTCCTTCTGTTTATCCTGATTTAACTGAAAAACTGGTCAAATGGGGAATTGACAGTCTTTCGGTCAATTCAGATGCCATTGAAAGAACAAGAGAGCTGGTGTATGCTGTGGAAAGCAAAATTTTAAAAAGAAATGGCTAAAATAAAAAATATTCAGGCCAGAGAAATTCTTGACTCACGCGGCAATCCAACGGTTGAATGTTGTTTGACATTAGATGACGATTCTAAAGCTACTACCTCTGTTCCTTCAGGCGCTTCTGTTGGCAAATATGAAGCCATAGAACTTCGCGACCAAGATGCCAAACGCTACAATGGTTTAGGTGTTTTAAAAGCAGTCGAAAACATCAACCAGACGATTGCCTCAAAATTGACAGGCATGGAAGCTAACCAATTGGAAATTGACAAAAATTTAATTTTGTTGGATGGCACTAAAGAAAAGTCCAAACTAGGAGCCAACAGTCTTCTTTCAGTTTCTCAAGCTCTTTGCAAAGCAGTTGCCGTTAGCAAAAAAATTCCCTGTTTTGAACATGTCTCCCACCTTTACGGTCTTGCTAAAAATGAATTAAAAATGCCTCTTTTAATTGCCAATATTATTAATGGCGGTAAACACGGCGCTGGAAATCTTGATTTCCAGGAATTTCATATTGTCCCTTCTTCAAAAAAAACTTACTCTCAAGCTCTGCAGATGGCCGAAGAAATTTATCAGGCAACTAAAAAAGTCCTTATTCGCCATCAGGCAATTCATTCAGTTGGTGATGAAGGTGGTTTTGCTCCCAATCTCTTCACCAACCTTGACGCTTTGGAAGTTTTAATGGAAGCTGCTAAAGAAACTCAATACGCTTTAAGCCAAGATGTTTTTTTGGGTTTGGATGTGGCCGCTAACTTCTTTTATGAAAAAAACAAATACAAAATCAAAGACCGGACCACTCCCATGGGGACTAATGAATTGGTTGAATTTTACCGGGATTTAATCCGTCAATATCCTTTAACAACCATTGAGGACCCTTTTTATGAAGATGATTGGGATGGCTGGATTAAGCTTTCTCAAGCACTGGAAACGACAATTATTATTGGCGATGACTTGTTAGCCACTAATAAAGAAAGGGTGCAGGAAGCAATTAAGAAAAAAGTCTGCTCAGCAATTTTGGTCAAACCGAACCAAATTGGAACGATTGCCGAAACTATCGAGGTGATTAAAATAGCCAGACAAGCTGGTTGGAAAATTATTGTTTCCCACCGTAGTGGGGAAACTAATGATGATTTTATTGCTGATTTCAGTGTCGGCGTTGGCGCCGACTACACTAAGTTTGGCGCCCCTGTCCGCGGCGAACGAGTTGCCAAATACAACCGATTGTTGGAAATAGAAAAACAATTGTGATCAAACCTGTTGTTTTAATTATCATGGATGGCTGGGGAATTGCTCCACCCAGTCCGGGCAATGCTGTTACCCAAGCCAAAACACCCAATTTCGACAAATTTTGGGCGGCTTATCCCCACACCCAATTAGCTGCTTCCGGTGAAGCCGTTGGACTGCCTCGCAATGAAGATGGCAATTCTGAAACCGGCCACCTCAATTTAGGAGCAGGAAGAATTGTTTTCCAAGATTTACCCCGAATCAACATGGCTATTGCTGACGGCAGTTTTTTTAAAAACCCCACTTTTAAAGCCGCTGTTGGGCATGTCCAAAAAAATCAATCTCAACTGCATTTAATGGGTTTAATTGGCTCGGGCGGCGTCCATTCAAGTCTTGAGCACCTTTTAGCCCTGATTCAACTGGCTAAAACTGCAAATTGTAAAAATGTTTTTCTCCATTTATTTACTGACGGCCGGGATTCACCACCTGCTTCAGCCTTGAGCTACATTGCCCAAATCGAATCAAAATTGGCTGCAATCGGTGTCGGTCAAATCGCTACCTTATGCGGCCGCTATTGGGCAATGGACCGCGATTACCGCTGGGAACGAACCCAGAAAGCTTATGATGCCTTAACTTTGGGCAAGGGTCAACTGGCTTCCTCCGCTACCGAAGCAATTCAAACAGCCTACGCTAAAAACCAAACCGACGAATTCATTGAGCCCACTATTCTTATTGACAAAAATCAAAAACCAATTAGTCTAGTCAAAGACCATGATGCGGTTATCTTTTTCAATTTCCGGATTGACCGGCCTCGGCAGCTTACCAAAGCTTTTGTTTTGCCGGATTTTGAAAAACTCGTCATTAAAAAAGCCCCTTTCGATCCTTACGCCGAACGTTATGGATTGCACCTTTACGAAGTTCCACCAGGAACGGCTACTTTTAAACGCCAAAAAGTGCTCAGTAATTTATTTTTTGTTACTATGACTGAATATGAAAAGGGGTTGCCGACTCAAATTACTTTTTCACCCCAGCCAGTAGCCATGCCGCTGGCGAGAGTACTGGCTGAAAACAATTTACGTCAGCTTCATTTGTCAGAAACAGAAAAAGAAAGATTTGTCACCTATTATTTTAACGGTCAAAGAGAAAAACCCTTTCCAGGTGAAGACCGAATGGAAATCCCTTCGCCCAAGGTAAAAACTTATGACCTGAAACCGGAAATGTCTGCCTATGAAGTAACAGCTGAATTACTCAAAAGATTAAAAAGCAACATTTACGACTTTATCGTTGTCAATTACGCTAACCCGGATATGGTCGGCCATACTGGTGTTTTACAAGCAGGTATCAAAAGCTGCGAGGTGACTGATAATTGCGTTGGGCAGGTAACCAATTTAATTCTCAATCTGGGTGGTACTTGTTTAATTACCGCTGATCATGGCAATGTAGAAGAAATGATTAACTTGGAAACTGGGGGAATTGATACCGAACATTCTACCAATCCTGTGCCTTTTATTCTAGTGGCTCAACATTTCAACCAAAATCAGCAAAATCTGATGACTGGCATTTTGGGTGATATTGCTCCCACCATCTTAGAAATAATGGGACTGGATAAACCAGAATTTATGACTGGGAAAAGCCTTCTTCAGCGATGAAAAAACCTAATCTTGCCAATTACCAAAAAGCCTATCAAACATTCTCTTGGGAAAAAGCGGAAAAAGAATTCAAGGAAAAGTTTAAAGCAATAAAGAGTAATAAAGTTGCTCTTTATTGGGAAAACAGCAATGGCGATAAGAAAAAATATACATTCAAAGAATTTTTTTTATTGAGTAATAAATTTGCTAATGTTTTGAGGGAAAGGGGCGTCAAAAAAGGGAATCGGGTTTTCTTTTTTTTGCCCCGGATTCCAGCAGTTTATTTCGGCCTTCTTGGAACTTTAAAAATTGGTGCAGTTGGAGGAACGCTTTTTCCAGCCTTTGGCACTCAGGCTTTATATGATCGCTTAAAAAACTCAGGAACTGAAGTTCTGGTAACCAATAGAGAACTTTACCAAAGAGTGAAAAAAATAAAAAAATCTCTGCCTAAACTGAAAAAAATCCTTTTTGCAGACCAGCTTCCGAAACTTCTTGACCAAGCTTCGGAAAAATTGGAAACGGTTAAAACAAAACCGACTGACCCTGCCCTGATGCTTTATACGTCAGCCACCGGCAATACCCCTGTTTGTGGTATTGTTATCCCTCACAAGGCACTTGTTCAGCAATACTTCACCGCCAAATGGATCTTGGATCTCCACAAAAATGATGTTTACTGGTGTACGGCTGACCCCGGTTGGGTGACAGGAGTAGTTTATGGAATTTTAGCGCCATGGATGCTGGGTGTTTCCCAAGTAGTTTTTGAGGGTCGATTCTCAGCTGAAAAATGGTATTCTCTGCTTGAAAAATACAAAATAAATGTTCTCTATACTGCTCCCACTGCTTTAAGGATGCTCCAAATTGAAGAAGAAGCTGCTTCAAAATTCGATTTTTCTTCTTTAAGACATATTTGCAGCGTTGGCGAAGCTTTGCCGCCTGATTCCATCAGTTGGACTCAAAAAATTTTTGCTTTGCCCGTTTACGACACTTGGTGGCAAACTGAAACCGGAGCAATGATGATTGCCAATTATCGTTGCCTAAAAATTAAGCCGGGTTCAATGGGAAAACCTGTTCCGGGTATTAAAGCCGTTATTGTTAACAACAAGGGTAAAATTCTGCCGGCAAACAAAGAAGGCAATTTGGCTTTCAAACCGGGCTGGCCGTCAATGATGATTGACGTCTGGAAAAACAAAAAACGATACCAGAGTTATTTTGCTCATCACTGGTATTTAAGCGGGGACAGGGCTTACCAGGATAAAGACGGCTATTTCTGGTTTATTGGCCGGGCTGATGATGTCATCAAAACTTCAGGGGAAAGAGTTGGCCCGTTTGAGGTAGAATCAGTCTTGGTTTCCCATCCTGCCATAACCGAAGCCTGTGTCATTGGTAAACCTGACAAACTGCGGGGGCAAATTATTAAAGCTTTTCTTGTCCTTAAAGCCAATAAAAAGGGTTCGGAAGAATTTAAAGAAGAAATAAAAGCTTTTGTCAAAAAACAACTGGCTGGTCACGCTTATCCCAGAGAAATTGAATTTGTTGCCAGCCTTCCTAGAAATCCTTCTGGCAAAGTCGTCCGCCGCCTCTTAAAAGCAAAGTAAATTCGCCGCGGGTTTGGTTTTTTGGGACAGACTGGCTAGAATTTTTCTTCTTTTGCCCGCAAAGTAATATCCTGAAGATTACCAATGGGTGTTGACACTAAATAAAGATTACCCATAGAATAATCATATCATATTGATGCTTAAAGAATTTACTTTAAACTTAATCGAAGCTATTAAGCAAAGCGGACCAAAAAGTGTCTTTTTGGCTGGTTTAATTGAGCAAATTGTTTCACCAATTCCCTCAGTCCTGATTCCTACTAGCGCTGGCTTTTTATTAATTTCTAAAGAATTAAAATTTTGGTCGGCGATAGCTCAGATCTTCAGCCAAATTTCCTTACCTTATGCTCTTGGCGCTACTGCTGGCACGACTGTTTTGTATTTAGCTGCTTTTTACGGCGGTCGCGCTTTAATTGAAAAGTTCGGCAAATTTTTTGGTCTTTCCATTAAGCACATTGACCGTTTTAAGAACAAATTCACCCGCGGCTTTAAAGATGAAGTCATTATTTTTCTCCTGGTCGCTTTGCCAGCGACGCCTATTTCTTTGGTGGCTGCTTCTTGTGGCGTCATCGGCATTACCGCTTTAGAGTTCTACCCACTCATTTTTGTGGGCACTTTGGTTCGTTCACTATTTTTGGGCTGGCTAGGCTGGCAGGCAGGTGAAGCTTACCAAACAGTCAGTTCAGACCTAAGTAAAGCCGAGAATTTATTAACCTTTTTGGGCGTCGGCGTCGGCGTCGCTATTGTTGCTTTTTTGTATCTTAAAAGACAAAAAATCCTGAAAGATTAAAACTGGAAAGTGGCAGATTGATCAACTAGCGTAGCGTCTGATGACGCCGATGACTTTGCCCTGAATCTTGACGCTTTTGGCAAAAATAGGTGTCATTTGACTGTTGGCCGGCTCTAAACGAACCCGAGTCGCTTCTTTGAAAAACCGCTTTAAGGTAGCAAAACCATTATCCAAAACAGCGACAACAATATCCCCATTGTCAGCTATATTTTGCTCTTCAATGACCACATAGTCGCCATCAAGAATACCCTCTTCAATCATCGAACTGCCCTTGACCTGCAAAACAAAAGCACTTTTTTTGCCCGAAAGCATTGAGGGAGCCACATAAACAGCGGCGTTGGGGTCGGTGTAGGGTTCGATCGGCTGGCCGGCGGCAATAAATCCTAAAATCGGCAATTCAATACCATCTTCTACCCGGTCTTTCGATTTAACTATTTCAATACTCCTGGGGTTCCCGACTTCGCGCCGAATAAAACCTCTTTTAACCATCAGTTTTAAATGTTCGTGAACGGTTGCCGCTGAATTAACACCAATTGCTTGAGCAATTTCAATTAAAGTTGGGGCGTAACCATATCTTTGAATAAACTGGTTGGCAAAATCGAGAATTTGTCGCTGGCGAGGATATAAAATAGCAGCCATCTCCCTAACATTACCCGAAACTTTCTCTGCTTGTCAAGAGGAAAAGACTTAGTTTACAATGAAAGCGTGAGACGCTATTTGATCTTTCTTTTCGGGTTAATTTTTGGTTTGTTTTTTCTGAATGCTTTGCCGGTTTTGGCAGCAGAGGAATTTGAAATTGGTTATGATGTTCGTTATCAAGTCTTGGAAAACGGCCGGGTGGCAGTTACTCAAAATATTTCTTTAACCAATAAATTGGCTAATGTCTACGCCACCCAATATTCACACGCTCTCCAGTCAGTTCAAATAGAAAATATCTCTGCCCGTGATAGTCAGGGTCCGCTTGAAATTGAAACTTCTCAAAATGGAAAACAGTCCTTAATCAAAGTCAATTTCAATCAGCCGGTGGTTGGCCGAGATAAAACGCTTCAATTTAATTTAAATTACGAAGCCTTGGACCTAGCTCAGAAAAACGGCCAGATTTGGGAAATCAATATTCCCCGTCTTTCAGAAGATAATCAGCCAGATCATTTTCAACTTACTTTAGCTGTGCCTCAAAGTTTTGGTCAATTGGCATTTATTAGACCCAAACCTGCCAGTCAGCAAGAAGAAGTAGAGTTTAAACTCTACTATTTTGACAAAAATCAGATTTTAACTAAGGGTATCAATGCCAGCTTCGGCGAATTTCAAATCTTTGATTTTGCTCTGGATTACCATTTAGAAAATCCCAACCTTTCTCCGGCAGAAACAGAAGTTGCTTTCCCGCCGGATACCGCTTTCCAGCAAGTGATTTATACTCAAGCCGATCCTAACCCCCTAAATATCCGGCTTGATAATGACGGCAACTGGCTGGCCAGGTATCAATTGGCAGCTAAAGAAAAGCTCAATATCAATCTTTCCGGCCAGGTAAAAATTTTTTCCCAGCCGCAGTCAAATTTTCTTAAACTCAGCAGTCCAAATCTTGAACATAACTTATCATCTCAAAAATATTGGCCGGTTGAAGACCATCAAATCCAAGTGAAAGGGAAAAACCTCAAAACAGCCAAAGCCATCTATGACTTCGTGGTTAAAACTTTAGAATATGATTTCAGTCGAGTGAAGGAGGGGAGCGAGCGGCTGGGGGCGGTGGGAGCTCTAGAAAATCCCAAAAAAGCTATTTGCACAGAATTTACTGACCTCTTCGTCACTTTAGCCAGGGCGGCTGGAATTCCAGCCAGAGAAATCAGCGGTTTTGCTTATACTACCAATGCCCGTTTAAGACCATTAAGTCTAATTTCTGATATTCTTCACGCTTGGCCGGAATATTGGGATGAAAGCAAAAAAATTTGGGTGCCGGTTGACCCTACTTGGGAGAAAACCACCGGCGGCGTAGATTATTTTTCCAAAACTGACCTTAATCATTTTGTCTTTGTCATTCACGGTGAAAATGATGAACAGCCTTACCCGCCCGGTTCTTACAAAACGGCTGACAGTTTTGGCAAAGATGTTCAAGTTGTCTTTGGCCAGCACCCCAAAGAAGAAAATCCTCAAGTCGAAGTCTATTTCGATTTGCCCCGCTCCGTTACTATTGAAAACAAAGGCAATGTTGCTCTTTATAATCTCAACCCTCAAATTAAACCCTTAGATATCAATCTTCATCTTCCTGTTCTACCACCCTATGCCAAAAAAGAGATTGAATTGAATTTAAAACCAATTAGTCTGCTGAAACTCCGAGCCGATGTTATCTCTGTCAGCGTCAATGACCAAGAATTCAGCCAGCCATTGAAAATAGCCTTTTTTTCATGGCAAGTAGCGATTGGCGGCTTAATAGCCATTTTTGTTTTGGGAACTATTCTTTTTTTGACAAAACCCTGGAATTATGTTAAAAAAATTAAAGATGAAAAACCACCTCCGTCTGTTTTTAATTAATTTTGTTTCTCTCTGGCTGGCCGGTAATGCGTTTGCCGGTGTCAGTTTTTCAGGAGGCTACCAAATCTTAGCTTTGGCGGCTTTGGTCTTAACCCTGATTAATTTTGCCCTTAAACCACTGATTAAAATCCTGCTTCTGCCGATTAACCTGATTACCATGGGTGCTTTCCGCTGGCTGATTAATGTCTTCAGCCTTTACTTGGCAACCGTCATTGTCTCCCAATTTCAAATCCAAAGCTTTCTTTTTGCCGGCTTTACCTATCAGGGGTTTGTCATCCCTTCTATTTACTTAAGCACCTTCTGGGCTTTAGTAGCTGTCTCTTTCTTTATCAGCCTCATCACCGCTTTGCTTCTCTGGCTGATAAAATAGTATAATAGGGGTGATGAATAAGTTTATTCTCATTGTTCAAATTGTCATTGCCATCTTCTTAATTATTTGTATTCTTATCCAATCCCAAAGCAGTGGTTTAGGCAGCAGTTTTGGCAGTAATTCCGGAGCAGCCTACCGTTCTAAAAGGGGAATGGAAAAGATTATTTTTATGGCGACCATTGTTTTGGCTGTTTTTTTTCTGTTGCTTTCAATCATCAACATTATCTGAAATTTTATGAAACATCTGTTCCAAAAATTTCGTTTCTCTTTCCGATTCCTAAATGCTATCTGGAAAAAACATCAGAAATTGATTATTTTAAGTTTTTTGGTGGGTATTTTAAGCTTCTCTCTGCTGCCAAAAATCAATCAGCTTTTTTTTGAAAAAAATATTGTCAAAATCGGTCTTGTCGGTAAATTTACCCTCAATGAATTGCCACTAGAAATCCAGCAGTTAATCGGTCAGGGGCTGACGACGCTGACAGAAGATGGTCAAATCCAGCCCCTTTTGGCTGAATCCTGGCAAACTGAAAATGAAGGCAAAGAGTATATTTTCACTTTAAAAGATGGTTTTTTTTGGCATGATGGTCAACCGGTTTTGGCGAAAGACATCAATTACCACTTCAACGACGTGGCTACCGCCGCCTTGGATGACAAAAAGATTA
>Ga0210057_1001855_pt1 | contig 31229 bp, 33 predicted proteins | sample CryGeyCG2114_010_2_FD_183968 | JGI IMG/M metagenome (GOLD analysis project Ga0210057, IMG submission 183968) | Groundwater microbial communities from aquifer - Crystal Geyser CG10_big_fil_rev_8/21/14_0.10 (SPAdes) (version 2) | ecosystem: Environmental > Aquatic > Deep subsurface > Groundwater ...
AAGAATGGGCCGCTTGGCCGGGATACTCACCGTTACATCCCGCGTCTGCATCCCAGTTTAATGGGTCGTTCCAGTTAGCACTGGCACTGCCGTCAAATGTGCAGGTATAATCAGCAGCGGCTTTGGCATATTCTTTAGGTCCGCCAAAAGTACTTAAAAAAATTCCTACAAAAAGAGCGATAATATAAAAACCTAAAATGCCTAAATGTATATGATTGGCTCGAGGATGAAGATGCCAACGATAATACCATTTGTAGCGCATCCTCAAATAGTTGTGAACTGGCGCCATTGTAGAAACTGTGGTCCGAGTAGAATTTTGCACTGCCACAATCTGCGTGTCAATTTCTTCCAGTTTTTCCACATATTCATTACCTTTTTTTGCCAAATTATCAAGTTGTTTCTTGTCTTCTGACAACAAAAAATCCGCACTTGGTTCCTTTTTACCTTTAGACGGCTTTTTGTATTTTGGCCAAAATCCCATATCCCTCCTTGCTTACTATTAATATAAAGATTATGAAAATAAATGTCAAATGTCAAAGCACGAATGACAAATAAATGCCGAATGATTAAATGCTAAAAATACTACCTCTTTCTAATAATTGCGGAAAAAATCAAAGTTAATTCACTCGCCTCTTGCCAAAGTTCACGCGCCTCATCTTTAAGCATTGGAACTACTATTATTACCATCCTTAACCAATGTTTTGTTTCCCTGGCTTCTTTTTTACAGATACTAATTTTATAATTGAAATCTTTTTTGGAACCGGCACTGTCTGCTTCGCAGTAATTAGCACCTACGCTTGTCCCGGCCCTAATCAACTGACTAATTAATGGTTTGATGATAGAATTCTCCGGAATTCTTTTAGCAAATTTAATAATTTTCTCTCCAAACTTTGCCGTTCTTTCTTCTAAATCATATTTCATTTTAGTCATTTGCCATTAGTTATTTAGAATTTATTCGCCATTTGAATTTAGTCATTAGACATTTTCCTCATATCAATAATTTTTAATTGCAACTTCCGTTCCTGACCCCAATCGTCAACATTAATCTGAAATACAATATCAAGCAAATCGCCTGTTTTAATTTTAATTGGATGATTATTACCATCAAAAAAAATACTGTCAAGCCCACCTAATTTCATTTTAAGATGTTTGGCTTCTTTACCAACTAATCTCAAGCTTTGTACTTCAACTTTCTCTGCTAAAAAAATTGGCTGTGGGTTACCAAAACCAGTTGGTTCAAATTTTTCTAAATCCTCCCAGAGCTTCCAATTAATTTCAGAAATATAAATTTTACTATCAATATCAACTTTTGGGCATAAATCTTTTTCGCTTAATCTTTCTTCTGCTAAAAAAATCAGTCTTTTCTTAAGGGCTTGAATTTTTTCGTTTGAAAGGGAAAATCCTGCTGCTCTTTTGTGTCCGCCGAATTGTGTTAAACAATCTCTGCAAAGCTCCAAAATTTCTGTAATGTGAAATTTATCAATGCTGCGGGCTGACCCGCGGGAATGATTTTTTCCAATAGACAGCGCTAAAACCGGCCGGCAATATTTCTCTTTTAGTTTTCCTGCGATTAAACCAATGATTCCTTCGGGCCAATCCTTTTTTCCGATTAAAATTACTTTTTTTTGAAATAGTTTTTTTTCTTCAATCTCTTTTTTCGCTTCTTCAAAAACCCTGGAAAGCAGATTCTGTCTTTCTCGGTTCGCCTTTTCTAAATCTTTAGCCAAATTTTCTGCATCATCATGGTTTTTGGTAGTGAGAAGATAATAAGCAACATTAGCATGATCCATTCTTCCGGGAGCGTTTATCCGCGGTCCAATCATAAAAGACACCGCATAAGGATCAATTTTTCCCATTTCTAACCGCGCCTGCCTAAATAATTTCTGTAAACCAATAGAGCGCGTTTTATTCAATACAATCAAACCATATTTTGCAAAAAGACGATTTTCATCACGCAATGGCACTACATCACAAATCGTACCCAAACCAACCAAATCAACCAACCATTTTAAGTTAGATTCAGAAAGAGAAAAATTTTTTTCTTTGGCTAGCGCTTGAACCAATTTGAAAACCACCCCAACTCCCGCTAATTCCTTAAAAGGATAGCGACATTTTTTCTGATGAGGATTTATTACACTAATTGCTTTTGGTAAAACCTTGGGAATTTCATGGTGGTCTGTAATAATTGTTTCAATTCCCATTTTTTTGGCTTTTTGAATTTCTTTTACAGAAGAAATACCGCAATCACTTGTGATAATTAATTTTACCCCTTCTTTTTTTAGCTGATAAATTCCCTCTTCAGTAACGCCGTATCCTTCCAAGCGATTGGGAATATAAACAGTAACATTTAAACCAATTTTTTCTAAAACACTGCGGAATAAAACAGCAGATACTATTCCATCAACATCAAAATGGCTAAAAATCGCCACTTTTTCTTTTTTTTGTCGCGCTTTTTTAATCTGCGCTACTGCTTTTTTCATTCCCAAAAGTAAAAAAGGATCATAAAGATCTTTTTCCCAATCAGGATTTAAAAATTTCTCAATATCTTTTTTGTTTTTAAGATTACGGCTATAAAGTAAATTCAAAATAACAGAATGATACTCCGGAAAAGTTTCAATAAATTTTTTTGGTGCTGTCCCCTTTAGCTGCCATTTTTTTTCATTATTTATAATAAACCCTACCTTCTATACGCAAGTCCATGTACTCATGGATTTCATCTTTTTTTGCTTGATAAACCCGCACCATATTTGAAAGCTGTTGATCTATTCTCGCTTGTGTATCAAAAATTACCTTAAACCCTTCTGTTTGCACAACAATCTCAAAAGTAGTTTCTGATGGCAATTGAATTTCTTTTATAGGCAATCCGCTTACCGAATTAAACTTAAAAGCAAGTTCCCTAATAAAAGAAACAAATGAAGGAGAAACCACTTGTGCGCCAATAGAAAGAGGAATATTTTTACTATCAACTACAATTGGCAAATTAGTTTCTGCAATCTCGCGCAAAACCATCCCTTTACTATCAAGTAAATATTTATGATCTACTGTTTTCCAAACAATTCCTTCAATTTTTTGACTTACTGTAACTTTTAATAAATTTGGCGGCCATTTTTTAATCGTAACATCGCTTACTTCAGCAAGACGCAAAGATTCCTCTTTTATGCTGTTGGTATCATAAAGCCAAAGATTTTTACCTTTTGCCTGCTCAGCAAAAACAGCCACTTTCTCACTGCCTTCACCTTGTATTTGAATATTTTTTATATTAAAAACCGGGGAATAAAAAAATAAATAAATTAATCCACCAATTACAGCTAAAATAAGAAATATTTGAACTGGCCGCCATGAAAAATGAATCTCTTTTTTGAGCTTAGGAGTAGGAAGATAAATTTTGGGCTGTCGTCCAAAGTAATACTTAGGTTTTTTCTGAAACACTTTCCCCTCTTTCCGCAAGCTCAATTAATTTTAGTACTAAATCATCAAAACTGATTCCTGCTGCCGCAGCCGCTTTTGGCACCAAACTTTCCTTAGTAAATCCTGGAATAGTATTAATCTCTAAAACATAAATTTTTGAATTTTGGATTATCATATCTGTCCTAGTTACTCCTGAACATCCTAAAAGCCGATGAACTTTAATGGCATAGTCTTTTGCTTTTTGGGTTAGTTTTTGAGGAATTCGCGCAGGGACTATCTCTTGAGTTGAACCATCATATTTACATTGATAATCAAAAAATTCACCCGGCGGAACAATTTCCACTACTGGTAAAGCTTGAGCTCTATCGCCTTTTCCCAAAACCGCAACAGTAATTTCTTTACCTTTGATATATTTTTCCAAAAGAATTTCTTTATCATAAGCAAAAACCTTTGGCAAATATTTTTTAACCTGAACCAAGCCTTTAACAATAAAAATCGCAAAAGATGAACCATTTTGGTTTGGTTTAATAACAATTTTTTCATTAAAAAAGGATTTGGGAATTTGCGCAATTTGTTTTTGCCAATCGTCTTTGGTAAGGAGAAAAAACGGCGCGGTGAGAATACCTGAATGTTGATAAAGTTTTTTTTGAACATATTTATCCATACCAAGCGCAGATGCCTCTACATCAGAAAAAGTATAAGGAATGCTAAATACTTCCAAAAATCCCTGAATCTTGCCATCTTCTCCTTGGGGACCGTGCAAAATTGGAATAGCAAAATCAATTTTATCTTTTTCTTGAACTAACTTCTTTAAATCATTTTTTGGATCATATATTTTTACTTCAAAATTCCTTCTTTTTTGCAGCACACGCACAATTTCTTTCCCTGATAACAAAGAAATCTCCCGCTCTGACGAGGTACCGCCCATTAAAACCGCGATTACTTTCTTTTTCACTTAAAATCTCCTAAATAATCAATCTCTTCTTCTAATATAATGCCGAATTTTTCTTTAACTTCTTCTTTTAACTGATTAGCCAATTCTTTGATTTGTGCTGATTTAGCTTTACCCTTGTAATTTATGATATAATTTGCGTGTTTTTTAGAAACACGAGCTGACTTTACGCGAATTTTCTTTGCTCCTGATTGTTCCAAAAGCCAACCAGCAGGAATATGGCCAGTTTTTTCCACAATATCACTTAAGGTATAATCTTCTTCTCCAATTATGGATAAATACTTTTTAGCCCAATTTTTATCTACTTTTGGATTCTTAAAAAAGCTTCCGGCAGAAAATTCTGTTGGCTGTTTAGAAGCTCGTATTTTTTGATATTGTTGAATTTTACGCATAATCTCTTCTTTACGATTCGTAGCAAGTTGAAATTTTACTGATAAAATTATTGGCATTGGTTTAAGATGGCGCAACTTAGAATCACGATAATTAAAGAAAAACCATTTTTTTGTTACTCTTTTCACGCTTCCATTGGGGAAAAGCAGTGTTGCCGAAATAACAAAATCGCCAATTGCACCACCAAAAGTTCCTGCATTAGAAACCAATGCACCACCAACTGTTCCAGGAATTCCATATAAAAATTCTAAGCCACCAAAATCATACGAAGCAGACTCTAAAATCAATCTGATAAGTAAAGCACCGCTATCTGCAATTGCTTGCGCCTTATCCTTGATAAATGATAAATTTCTTGCTTCGTTTTTAATTACCAAACCATCAAAACCCGCATCGCTAATCACAACATTACTGCCACTTCCTAAAACTATACACGGAATTTTCATTTTCTGCGCAGTACTAACACTTAAAATCAAATCATTAACGGTTTCAGCACGATAAAAATATTTTGCTATTCCGCCTAAGCCTAAGGTGGAATATTTAGATAGAACCTCGTTCTCTGATAAATTTTTTTTTAGAATTTTATTTAATTTGATAAACATGAAAGTAACTTCTCTCCCACTTCGTATATTTTAGTCGCTCCCATCGTAATAATCAAATCATTTTGACGAACATTTTTACATAACAAATCAACTATTTGGTTATAATCTTTAATGAACGCAACATTACTTTGACTTTTTTTGGCAATTTCTTCAGCTAAGTCTTGACTATTGAATTTTTTTTGTTTTGGTTCTCGCCCCGCAACAGAATATATCTCAGTTAAAATAAGTTTATCGCAATCACCAAAAGCTTGAGCAAATTCATCAAAAAATGCTTCTGTGCGAAGATATTGATGAGGTTGAAATACACAAATAATCCGTCTTTTAGGGTAAAATTCACGGGCACCTTTTAGTGTCGCCTTAATTTCTGTGGGGTGATGCGCATAATCATCAACTATTAAAACACCTTTTTTTTCACCCTTTATCTCAAACCTTCTTTTTGCTCCAGTAAAATTATTAAGAACTTCTTTGATAGTTTTTGAAGGTACACCAATCTCATGACACACCCGTGCTGCGGCAGTAGCATTAGCAACATTATGCTTTCCGGGAATTTTTAAGCGTAGACCTGGCCACGACTTTTGAAAAGAAAATGATTTTACCTTACACTTTGCAACTTTTTTTAAATATGAACTTAATTTATCATCTTGATTTAAAACTAAAATTCCATTTTTGGGGAGTAATTTGACAAATTTTTTGAAAGCAACTTTAATTTCTTTTATTCCGCCGGGGTATGTATCAGGATGCTCTACCTCAATATTGGTAATTACAGCAATCTTCGGACGAAAATCTAAAAACTGTCTTTCATATTCACAGGCTTCAGCAACTAAATATTCTCCTTTCCCCAGACCAGCATTACCATACCGAGGAATTTCTCCACCAAGAAAAAATGTCGGATCCTTTTTTGCTTTTTGCAAAATCTTCACAATCATTGCAGAAGTTGTGGTTTTACCATGCGTACCTGCTATGGCAATTCCTTTTTTTTCTTGCATTAAACGGCCAATTATTTTTGATCGTTTGATAACCGGAATGTGATATTCTTTTGCTTTTTCTACTTCTTCCCATGCAGCTGTACCAGGTGTGATTGCTGATGTTATAACAATCGCGTCTAAATCTTTAGTAATGTGCACCGTACTATGTTTTTTTAAATTCAAATCGCACCCTGTAATTTTATGACCCATTTTTCTCATTACCAAAGCAAGGCCTGACATAGAACTTCCAGCAATACCAATAAAATGATATTTCATTTATCCTTTACTTCCAATAATTATTTCGGCAATTTTTTCTGCAGCTTTGGGAGATGATAAAGATTTTGCTGCTATTGCCATATTTTTTAATTTATTTTCATTTGCACAAAGTGTTAAAATTTTTTGCCTAATATCATCAGATTTTAAGTCGTCTTCGGTAATTACTTCTGCTGCACCTGCTTCTTGAAAAATTACAGCATTTTTTCTTTGATGATCAGACGCGGAATTTTTCAGTGGAATTATAATCGAAGGTTTGCCACAAGCACTAATTTCTGATAATGAATTAGCTCCAGCACGAGATATTACCAAATCTGACTTTGTTAATTTATCAGCCAATTCTTTTTCAAGATAATCGTATATTTCGTAATTATTCTTTATCTTATTATTTAATTTTGTTCTTATCTGTCTTGCTTTATCGTCTTTTAATTTTCCTGTTATGTGAATAATTTTTATTTTAGATAATATATCAGGCAAGATTTTATATATTGTCTCGTTTATTTTTTCCGATCCTTGTGAACCTCCTATAACTAATACTATCGGTAATTTTTTGTTTGAAGATTTGTTGTTAATAAAAAATTCTTTGCGTACTGGATTTCCTGTATAAACAATCTTATTACCTCGCAGATTGAGATAATATTTTTTTGGAAAAGAAACACATATTTTTTTGGCAAAAAAACTGCTTATTTTATTAGATAATCCTATAACAACATCGGATTCATGAGAAATTATTGGTATATTGCAGATTTTCGCCGCAAATATTATTGGGATTGTGACATATCCTCCCTTAACAAAAACAATTTCTGGTCGAAATTTTACGACGACACACAATGATTGAAAAAAACCAAAAATTATTAAAAACATATCTTTAATATTAGAAAATAGTGCTGGCGGCCAACGGAACCAATATCTGCGCCACTTACCAGAAAAAATAAAAAATGTCGGTATATTCTCGTTTTTTAAAATGCGTTGTTCAATCCCACCCTTTGATCCAACATATAAAACTTCTACCCTTTCATTTGATAATTTCTTTTTTATCATCTCAATTGTTACAAGAAGCGGATAAACATGGCCAGCCGTTCCTCCGCCAGAAACAAGTAAACGCAATTTAACCTCACTTTGTTCGTCGTAATTTTCTAATTTCTTAATTTGAATATTTACTAATATTAAGTAGTATACCAACTGCCGCTAAAGATACAACTAGCGAGGTGCCACCATAAGAAACAAATGGAATAGGCACACCGGTAAATGGTAAAAGACCTGTAATTCCAGCAATATTAATAAAAGCTTGAAAAGCAAACCAAATTGTAATCCCGGCTGCAACCAAACGTCCGAAAGTATCGGGTGCTTTTTTTGCAATTTTATAACCCCTATAAGCTAAAAAGGCAAATGCAAAAATAATCAAAGACGCGCGCAAAAAACCCAGTTCTTCACAAATTATGGCAAATATTGAGTCTGTGTGAGCCTCTGGTAAAAAAAGGTGTTTTTGACGTGACTGACCAAACCCCAAACCAAACAGCCCCCCAGAGCCAATAGCAATTAGGGCGTTTCTAACATGATAAGTAATTCCCAAAGGATCTTTTTCCGGATTCATAAAAGCAGTAAATCGTGCCATACGATATGGGGCAATTTTTATTAAAAGCCAAAAAATAGCCGCTAAAGATATGCCACCAAAGGCAAGATAAGTTATTGAAGCTCCTGCAAGAAAATAAATCGCACCAGACACACAAATTAATACTGTTAATGTTCCCATATCGGGTTGTTTAATTATTAAAATACCCAACGCCAACATTAAAACAGAAAAAGGCAAAAAACTTTTAATAAAACTCTTAATATCTTTACCAATTCGTTCAAACCAAGCAGAAAGATATAGAATCAATGTTAATTTTGCCATTTCTGAAGGCTGAAAAGCAAAGCCCCCAATATTAATCCAACGATAAACTCCTTTACTTCCTTGGCTTAAAGAAGGAATAAAAACTAAAATCAAAAGAATAAAAGTAGTTAACAGCAACCAACCGGCGATTTTGCGAAAAAAATGATAATCAATACTTTGAAAAATTATCCAAGCAACAATACCAATCGCCAAAGAAATGATTTGTTTAATTAAATAAACATCACTACGACCAAATTTCTCATAAGAAATTATTGATGAGGCAGAAAAAATCATCACTAAACCAAAAATCACCAAACCAAAAACAATAAGTGCTAAATTATAATCTGGCCTTTTTGTCTTAAAATATTGCATCATAAACTTAAAACAGCTTTTTTAAACTGTTTTCCCCTATCACTCGCATTTTTAAACATATCAAACGAAGCGCATCCGGGCGAAAATAACACAATATTTCCCCCTTCGGCTTCTTTTTGTGCGGTTTTTACAATATTAATCATTTTTGAAAATCCGAGGTTAATCACATTTAGATTCTTTGCTTTAAATAATTTTTTAAAAATAATGTTTGCCTCTTGTCCAATTAAGATAATGCTTTTAACAGTACTTTGGGAAACAGTATTGATTAATTTTTGATAATCTCCATTTTTACTAAGACCACCACAGATTAAAACTACTGGAGCACTAAAAGACTTAATGGCGGCAATTGTAGATTCCGGAGTTGTAGCATAAGAATCATTATAGTAATTTACTTGATTTATTCTTTTTATAAATTCTATTCTGTGCTCTAGCCCGGTAAAATTTGTAACAATTTTCTTTATATCATTTATATCTATTCCAACAAGATTGGCTACAACTATTGCAGCGCATATATTTTCTAAATTATGCTCTCCAATAAGTTTAATTTGGGTATTTTTACAAATAAAATAATCTTTTTCTTTTGTTCTTAAAATAATTTCTCTTATCTTTTGTCCTTTTCCCTTATCCGTTTTCCATTTCATAAAACAGCCTTCATCAACTGATTTCCTTGACGAAAACCACAAAACCTTTCCTTTGGTTAAAGCAGCAAAACGATAAGAAGTAAAATAATCTGCATTAATGACAGAGTAATCGCTCTTTTTTTGATAAAAAACAATATGTTCTTTAGATTGGACGTATTCTCTTTTTGATTTGTGATAGTCAAGATGATCAGGAAAAATATTCAACACAACTGCAATATGAGGACTTTTTTCTAAATCTTGAAGTTGAAACGAAGATAGTTCTAAAACTACCCAGTCATCTTGTTTGATTTTTTCTAATAACGAAATTGCCGAATTGCCAATATTACCCCCGAACCATATTCTATTTTTTAATTTTTCATTTTTAATTTTTAATTTCAGCATCGCTTTAATAAGCGATGCGCATGTTCCCTTGCCCTTTGTACCTGTTACACCAATAATTTTTGCGGGGCTAAGATCAAAAAATAGTTTTGTCGCAGAAGAAATAATTACACCTTGTTTTTTTGCCTGAATAATTTCTGGAGTTAATAATGATAGCCCTGGCGTACGAAAAACAATTTCAAAATCAGATAAATCTTTCAAATAATTTGGACCAAGCCGCCACTCCTTGACCCCGTTTAATCTCTTTACTTCCTTTTTATTCCTTAATTGCTCATCCTTATCGCATACTGCAACATTAGCTTTTCTTCCAATTAAAAAATGTGCCAGAGGAAGATTTTCCACTCGCAAGCCAAGTATTGCTACTTTTTTATTACGAAGTAACAAGGTTCTTGAGCGCGGCGAAAGGTTCTTATTACGAAGTAACAAGGTTCTTGAGCGCGGCGAAAGGTTCTTATTACGAAGTAACAAGGTTCTTGAGCGCGGCGAAAGGTTCTTATTACGAAGTAACAAGGTTCTTGAGTATAGTGAGAGATTCTTGTTTTTGAGTTCCATAACATTTTCAGTATAGCAAAAATTACTTTATTTAACCATCCAGATCAATCTACCCCTTACCAATCAGCCCAATAGCTAAACCAATAGCGGCAAATACAGCTCCTAAAATCCAAAGGCGCATTACAACTTTGGGCTCGGGCCAACCCTTGGCCTGCAGGTGATGATGAAAAGGAGAGCTTAAAAAAATTTTTCTTTTAAGTATTTTTTTTGAGAGTAATTGGAAAATAACAGATAATGTTTCAATAACAAAAATAAATCCGATTATTGGAAGTACTATTACTGAATTGGTCAACATCGCCACCACGCCCAAAGTGGCGCCCAATGCCATGCTTCCAGTATCTCCCATAAAAAAGCGAGCCGGATAAATATTAAACCAAAGAAAAGCAAGTAAAGTTCCGACAATTGTACCGCAAAATGCAGCAATACCATACTGGCCAGAAACTAATGCGATTACGCCATAGTCAAAAAATGCGAAAGCCAATAAACCCCCCGCTAAACCATCAAGGCCATCAGTGATGTTTACCGCATTCATTGTAGCAACCAAAACAAAAATAAAAAGTACTATATACCAAATGCCAATTGTAAAATCCCCTACTGCAGGGATATGAATGCCTTTAGCACCCCAGTCTAATTTTACATAAAACCAATAGGCCCCAAGGGCTGCGATAATAATTTGCCAAAATAATTTATGTCTGGCACGCATACCTCTTCTTCCTAAAGCATTGGTTAAATCATCAACAAGCCCCAAAAGCCCTGTCACAACAAGAGTAAAAAGAGGTAACCATGTTGCTTCACGGGAAAGATTAAAAATCAATGTGACAACAGCTGTTGTCACCCAAATCAATAGTCCTCCCATTGACGGAACATTTTCCTTTTCTTTGTGTAAAGCATTAAAAACCGGGGCCTTTTCCTTTCTAACTTTTTTTCCTAATTTATACTTGTAAAGAATTTGCGTTAAAATTGGTGTCCAAAGTACAGCCAAAACAAAAGAAATGAAAGTTAAAAGTGATACTTTAATAAGCGAAGTTACAGAAAAAGCAAAAATTTCCATCTTACACTACCCTTTCAAAACGTTAGTAATATCTTCAAAGGCCATTTTACGCGAAGCTTTAAGTAAAATTATATCATCTTTTTGAATAATATGAAGCAAATAATTGATTAATTCTTGTTTTGAATCAAAATATTTTCCGTTGCTTGTTTTGGCAATAATTTCTCCTCCCAAACCTGTACAAATTACTAAATCAGCTATTTTACTTGCCTCTTTACCCACTTGCCTGTGCCCTTTTTCAAAATAATCACCTAACTCAAGCATATCCCCCAAAACAGCTATCTTTCTTTTTTTCTGATAAGTTTTAGCTAATTCAGCCAAACGGTGTAAAGCAAAACTCATTGAAAGAGGATTGGCATTATAAGTATCTGACAAAATTAAACTGTCTTTTTTACCGTTTTGCAAATTCATTCTTCCGCTCAAAGGAACAATTTTTTTTAAACCTTCTTCAATTTCTTTTGAAGATAAACCAAAAATTTCTCCGACTTTTTTAGCAGCCGAATGAGCAATATCATAATCTTTTGGTTGAAAAAATATTACTTTTGCCTGGGTTATTTTTGACATAGACGCCACAAAAACATCATCTTTGTTTAATAAAGCGTATCCGACTTTATTGATAACTTTCACTATATTACTTTTTTCCTTAGCAACATTTTCAACTGACTTAAAAGTTTCAAGATGGGCTGGTCCAATTGCTGTGACAATTGATATTTGAGGCTTGATAAAAGAAGTAAGATATTTAATATCACCGGGTTTATCTGCTGCCATTTCTAAAATTAAAATTTTGGGAAAAGGAACAATAAGAAGATAAAAAACCTTAAAAAAAGCAAAAATAGCTACTATCGGCAAAAACCAAGCAGGAGGCGCTGTTTTAAATCCCAAAATTGCTAAAGGCACGCCAATTTCTGTATTTAAATTTCCAACAGAACGACAAACCTGCTTTGAAGTAAATTTTTGCCTTAAGACAGCATAAATTGCTTCTTTTGTTGAGGATTTTGCCACACTCCCAGTTATTCCTATTATTTGTGGCTTTTTGACTCTTAATATGGTTGTAGCAGAAAAACGTAAAATCCAAATTATCGGCTTGAGAAAAATTTTTTTCATACAAAGATTATACTATTTTGATGGTGGAATTTGAAAGTAATTTAGGATAAAATCAACCAATTCACTAAAAACAGGTGCGGCGCTTGATTCTGCCCACTCTACTGTTTGGGGTTCATCAATCTTTACGAGCATAACAAAACGTGGGTTTTCTGCGGGCGCAAATCCAATAAACGAACCAACAGTTTTACCCTCTTCATATCCGGAGCTATCTTTTTTAGGTACTTGAGCTGTACCGGTTTTTCCTGCCACACGATATCCTGCAACCTTTGCTTTTTTCCCATGACCATTCTCAACAACAGAAACCATCATATCAGTTACAATTTGAGCGACACTCTGAGAAATTACCTGTCTAATTTCTTTTGATTGTATTATTTCCTTACGACCATCAGGTGCTACCATTTCTGAAACAATATGAGGCCAAACTAATTTTCCACCATTGGCAATTGTTGAAACTGCAGTAATTAACTGCAATGGCGTTACTGCGATCCCTTGCCCGAAGCTGGTAGTCACTAAATCAACATCTGGCCAATTATTGACTGGTTTTAACTCCTTGGTTATTTCTTTATCTAAATCGATTCCTAATAAAGAACTAAAACCAAAATTTTCAAGATATTTATTGAATGTTTCTTTCCCCATTTTTTGTGCCACATAAGCTGCACCAATATTATCTGAGGTTTCCAAAACTTGCGTCATATTCTCTCGCCCGTGAGATTTTTTATCCCAGTTCCAAATTTCATAACCACTTACCTTGATTGAAGCAGGAAAATATTCTGTCGTATCCTTAGTTACAGCATTAGAATCAATGCCTGCGGCCATTGTTAAAACCTTAAAAACCGATCCGGGCTCCCAAGTTTTCGCAATAGCTGGATTTAAAAAGGTATCATAATCTTTAACCTCATTGAATTTGTTAGGGTCAAAAGATGGATAGCTGACCATAGTCATAATTTCACCCGAATGTGGCTCCATCACAATAATCGAACCTGATTTTGCCTTAAATTTCTCTACTGCACTTTTTAGTTTTTTGTATGCTTCAAATTGTAAGCTGCGGTCTATAGTTAAAACTAAATCAGCGCCGTTGGCTACATTTTTTTCATCAAGATAGTTTATTATACGACCGCGAGTATCTTTTTCTCCAATTAATATTCCTTTTTCTCCAATTAATTCTGCGTTGTAAAAACCTTCTAGGCCATATTGACCATTTCTTTCTGCATCAACAAAACCTAAAATATGAGAAAAAGCTTCGCCTTCTGGGTAACAACGAATATCCTCTTCTTCCAAATATATGCCGGCGATATTTAATTCTCTAACTTGATTTGCCTGTGCTTCTTCTAATTTATGAGCTATAGGAGGAATATAAAGTTTATTATTATTGATCTTTTCAAAAATTTCCTTTTCAGGCAAACTTAAAGTTTTTGCTAATTTTTGCGCTGTTTCTTCTTTATTTTGAATGTGCTTAGGAATAACCGAAACCGCATAGTAAGTTAAATTTGTTGCTAAAGGATAGGTCTCAGAACCTTCTTTTACTAAAATCTTTCCGCGTTTTGGGACTATTTCTTTTTTAATCATCTGCTGCCCTTTAGCCATCTGGGCATATTTTGCATGTTCAATAATCTGTTTTTGAAAAATTTTAATAATGATGACAAGAAAAAAAACAAGGACAATTGCTGCAAAGAAATTCAGACGCTTCATAAGGCCCACCTTAAATTTACTTAACTGCCACTGGTCCTTGTGCAGGGAGATAATCTATTTTTTGCGGTTTAACTAAATTTAAATCTTTGTTTTCCAAAACCGCCAATGATTTCAAACGAGCTACTTCAATGTTTAATCTTTCGTTTTCCGTCATAAGGCGATCTTTTCTATCTTCCAAATCACGAATTTTATATCCACGTAAAGAAGATTGATTGGACTGAATGACAAAAAAGATTCCTAAAACACAAAGTAAAATTATCAGAATAAACTTCAAAGATATCGGACCTACCGAAAAAGAATAGGACAAAGCTTTCTTTTTGCGGCCCAATTTAGTAATACTTGAATTGGTTAAAGTTAGATATCTTCCCATTTTTTAACTCTTTTCTGCAGCGCGTAATTTAGCGCTCCTTGCTCGGGGATTTTCTCTTATCTCCCCTATTTGTGCAATAACTGGTTTTTTTGTCAATATTTTTAATTTTCCCTGACGCATTTGCTGACGAAAAAATTCTTTAACGATCCTATCTTCCCCGGAATGATAACTTATAACAACTATTTTTCCTTTTTGCTTCAGTAATTCTATTGTTTGCGGTAAAGCTTTTTGTAAATTATCCAATTCATTTCGGGCAACAATTCTTAATGCTTGAAATACTTTCGCGAGATTGTGGGGATTTTTAATTTTAATTACTTCAACAAGCTCTTTTGTGGTGGAAATTTTTTGATTTTTTCGAGCATAAATAATCTTTTTTGCAATTTGATTTGGTCTAAAAACATTGCCGTAATAACGTAAAACCTCTGTTAATTTATCTTCGGGCCAAAAATTTACCGCTTCATGAATTTCTTTTGGGAGAATCCCCTCTTTTTGAAAAGAAAGTCCGTACTTAGCATTATCAATCTGCCAACTACCTAATCCCAGATCAAAATAAATTCCTGAAACTTCGGAAAATTTTGCTTTTTTAACCAGCACTTGTAGATGCTTAAAATTTCCAAAAGTTACTACCAAATTTTTAATTTTCTCTTTTTTTAAATATGAAATTACCCTTTGATCTTGATCTAAACCAAAAATTCTACCGCGGGGTAAAGTCAAAGGCAAAATTATCTTGGCGTGACCGGCTAGCCCGACTGTTGCGTCGATAAAATTCTGATTCTTTTTGGGACCCAAATATTGAATCAACTTTGAAACCATTACTGGACGGTGCTTCATTGTCAATTGTGTCAAAACTCCTCACTTTACCCTTCCTTGTTATCCTAATTATCTTAGGTTGGCAGCCGCCCTTCTCCCACGAAAACGTGGGGGAAGCTCCTCCTAAATTTTATATATATTAAGCAGCGACATTTTATCATTTACATCTTTGGCAAGCTCCCCTTATTTAGGGAATCAAATGTAAATGTCGGCTGCCAACCATCACAATAAACTAAAATTGAAAAACGAAAAAGTAAAAACCTAAATATTGAATTTTTTTCATTTTTTTAAAATTTGCTTAAACACCCAATTCGTTCAAATGTTTGGTAATATCAATACTTTCGTGTTCGCTTTTGTCTTTGTATGTATCCCAAGATTTTTTATCCCAAATTTCAACTCTGCTATATACGCCGGAAATAATAGCTTGTGTTTTGATTCCGGCATATTCTCTTAAATATGATGGTAATAAAATTCTTCCTTGTCTATCAAAACTTACTTCAACTGCCCCTGAAAACATTAAACGAGAAAAAGCTCTTGCTTTCTGATCAGAAATTGGTAAAGAGCTTAATTTAATAGAAAGTTTATCCCATTCATCTTTGGGATAAATACAAAGACACCTATCAATCAAACCTTTTGCAACAACCGCACCCTGTTTGAGAAGTTTACGAAATCGATAAGGAACAGCGATTCTGCCTTTGGCGTCCACTGAATGTAAATATTCACCAATAAACATAATATTATCCACAAATTTTGGTACTTATCCCCACTTTTATCCACAAGTGTTTATATTATCCCTTATAGGATTTTTTGTGTCAATACTTACTTATCCACATAAACAAAAAAAAACGCTTTTTTGCGTTTTAGAAAATATTTTCAAAAAAATTATGCGAATTTTTTATTTTGAGTCCGACGACTCGTCGGACGAAAAACAAACTTTCCCATTAGGGATACTCTGCGTCAAGACGCAGAGTAGTTTATTTAATAAGCTCTTTTAGCTCTGTAATTTTCACTCTTTTCTGCTTCATTGTATCGCGATCACGAATCGTCACCTTTTTATCTTTTAAGGTTTCGAAATCTATGGTTACACAAAAAGGCGTGCCAATTTCATCTTGACGGCGATAGCGACGACCGATACTACCTGTTTCATCATACTCAATATTTCCCCAATACTTTGCAAGTTCGGTATAAATTTCCTTACTTTTTTTTGATAATTTCTTAACCAATGGTAATACTGCCACTTTTATTGGTGCAATTACAGGATTAAAATGCACCACAATCTCTTTCTCGGTTACGGCATCAGTAGTGGTTGTTCGTGGCTCACATTCTTCGAATGCATCACAAATTATCGCCAACATTAAACGCTCGATGCCAATAGTCGGCTCAACTACATATGGCCAATATTTATCCTTTGTTTCCATATTAAAATATTTTAAGTCCTTACCTGATGCTTTTTCGTGCAAGCGCAAATCAAAATCAGTTCGGTTTGCCACGCCGGCCAGCTCTTTTAGGCCAAACGGAAATTTATATTGGATATCAACTGTTCTCTTGGAATAATGGGCTAAACTTTCTTTTGGATGCTCGTGATGAACAATATTTTCTTTTTTAATCCCGACCGATAAGACAAAATCTTCCCAAACTTTTAACCAATCATCAAAAAATTTCTCATCTTCGGCTGGTTTGACGAAATATTCAATTTCCGCTAATTCAAATTCCCGAATTCGAAATAAAAAGTCTTTGGTATTAATTTCATTGCGAAAAGATTTGCCAATTTGAGCAATGCCGAAAGGGATTTTTTTCCGGGTTACTTCCAAAACTTGCTTAAAATCCGCAAACATTCCTTGAGCTGTTTCTGGTCTTAAATATGTCTCGGCCGCCTTAAACATGGTGTTAAATTCTTTCGGCTCGGTTAATTCGTGCTTCCCGCCTTGTGGACAATCTTCTTCTGGCAAATCATCGGCTTTAAATCTTTGATGGCATTTTTTGCATTCAACTAAAACATCTGTAAAACTGTTTTCATGGCCGCTGGCTTGCCAAACTTTACGATTCATTAATATCCCTGATTCAATCCCCACAACATCATCGCGATTCTCGACAAAAGTCTGCCACCAAAGTTTTTTGATATTATTCTTGAGCGCCACACCATAAGGACCAAAATCGTAAATCCCATTTATGCCGCCGTAGATTTCGCTCCCTGGCATCACAAACCCACGCCTTTTTGCCCAAGATGTAATTTTCTCTAAATCTATCATCTATTTTATTTTATATTACTTTTTCTATTTCATCAATTTGTTTAAGAAATTTTACCGATTTGAATTCACGCTCTGCAATATGTATTAAGAACTTATTGATTATCTCTCTTGCCTCTTTTTGAATGTTTTGATGAATTTTTATTTTTAAAAATTTTTCCAAGCTGACACGTAAAATAATTTTTAAAATTTTAAGTGCATCAGGAGAAATAGACCTAACTTGTCTTCCATTCTGGGAACATTTTGAACAATATATTCCTCCTGATTGAAAAGAAAAATAATTTTTAACCGGAGAAATTTTTTCTCCACATTTTAAGCAAAATTCAAGTTGGGGCCGAAAACCAAGAAAAGAAAGCAAATTAAGCTCACAATATTGAATAATTAAGTGGCTAGAATGCTGTGCAATTGAGAATTTATTATTATTTAATACAGAAAAAGTTTGACAAAGTAAATCAAAAACTTCTTCATTTCTTTCTTTTTCTAAAGTTAATTTATCCACCAATTCTGCAAAATAATAAGCAAGACCGGTTTTTTTAAGATTTTTTTTCAAATTGGAAAAAGAATTAATGATGGTGGCAGAAGTCAAAATATCCATTTTTTTGCCCGAAATAAATATAAAATCTGCCAATGTAAAGAGTTCTACGCTTCCGCCATTTTTTGCCAAAATTTTTCTTACTCCTTTAGCCCGTGCAATGATTTTTCCTTCTTTTTCACCAAAAACAGTAATAATTTTATCTGCCTCACCCACATCACGGCGCTTTAGAACTATTCCTTTAGTTTTGTAACTAAACATATATATTTATCTTAATAAAAGATTGGACAACAAAAAAGAGGAAGCTAAGCTTCCTCAAAAACCTACCCCGCAATGCGGATGAACTCTTAACTTGCTCAACAAAGCAGTGCTTGGAGGATGAAATAATAAATATTCATTAAACATTCTAAAGCTGATATCAAACTTTGATGCGGCGCGTTCTATTGCATTAATCATGGCATCTGTTTGGTTTGTGCCATCACAACTAATTTCAATTCTTTGCGGCTTCTTTTCGCCATTGGAAAAACGCATAAATACAACTGAAATCCTAACACTGTCTTTATCATCATTAAACTCAAGGTGGTCAATCCAAGCTTTACAAGGACACTCTATGTGATACAAAACGCCATGTTCGACATCACCCTTCATACATTTCAAACAGCCTTTCATTCCACAGTATAGGCAAGCTTTTCTTTTGTTAGGATAATCTATTCCCTTAATTGTAATTCTGTGTGATTTCCCAATTGGTGCCTTGCACCGTTCACAGCGCTGACCGTCTTTCCAGGCCATCCTTCCACCTCCTAAGTGGTAATGTACTTATGTAAAAGAAAAAAGTCCCCGCCTTTGGAGACCTTTCTCTTTTATTGGTAAGTAAAGTCAGTCTCCTGGCGAGAGCTTTGAAATAATAATTTCTGGGATAATAATACTAACTTTATACATTACTATCATTTAATAATATCTTTTGTTGTTTGTCAAGGATTGCGTTTAGCGCTGGCAGGCGGAACAGAAATATGTTCCCCTTCCATTCAATTGAATCTTTTTAATAAGTCCACCACATTCACATTTTTCACCCGCTTTACCATATATTACAAAATAGTCTTGCATTCTACCTTTTTGACCTTTGTGGTCAACATAATTTCTAATAGAAACCCCCTGATGAGCAATCCCCAAACGTAATGCTTTTAAGATACCATCATATAAATTTTCTTGTTCTTTTTTTGATAATGAAATGGCTTTTCTTTTTGGGTTAATATGCCCCCAATACAACGATTCATTGGAATAAATGTTTCCTATCCCAGCAATTTTTTTCTGATCAACTAAAATTTTTTTAATATTTGCTGTACGTGCGCCTTTCAATATTGAATCAAAATATTCTTTAGAAAAATCTTTTGAAAATGGTTCGGGCCCAAATTCTTTGCTTGTTATTTTTTCAGTATCTTCATTTGACAAAACCTTAACATATCCATATCTTATCAAATCATTATAAAAAAGTTTTCCTCCACCCGAAACTGAAAATATTATTCTCGTATGATTATTTGGAACATCAAAATTAAGCTCTTTTGATTGATGACCGCCGGCAATTTTATGTTTCGCATCGCGAAATATTAGTTGGCCAGTCATTTTTAAGTGAATAACTATGTTAATTTTATTTTTTAGCATAATAATTATAACTTTTGCTCGTCTTTTTATGTCAGAAATTTCTTGGCCCACAATCTTTTTAGTTTCGCCGATAAATCTTTTTTTATCAAAAATTTCAACAGCAAGTATTTTTTTGCCTACTAAATATTCCCTTAATCCTCTAACAATTGCTTCTACTTCGGGCAATTCCGGCAAAATTTCTCCTTAAAATTATTTTAATCCAATAAAACTAGCAAAGCATGGCAATTTCTGTTGGTATATTGCAGAATTTTCATCTTTGCGACGGGCAGAGAAAAATTTTTTATACTCTTTATAAGTGTCTATTTGGCAATCTTCAATATTATTTTTAAGAACACTTGAATTTGTTAGCTCGTCTAATATTGCTTGGGTTAAATCAAAGAAAATACGGTCTTTTTTGTTAATAAAATATTTTTTCCAAAAAGTATTTTTTAGTTGAGAAATTGATTTTGGTTTTAAGTAATAACTTTCTATTCGGATATGAGGTCCAATTCCTGTTAAAACATTTTTTGGCAATATACCAAAACTTTTTTGCATTTTCTTGATTGTTTTGGAAATTATTTTTGCTGTTACACTTTTTCTTCCCCCATGAATAACAGCGACTATCTTTTTTACAGGGTCAAAAAGCAAAATTGGCACGCAATCAGCAGTTTTAATAACCAAAATTTGGTTTTTATGATTTGTAACCAGAGCATCAATCCCCAATCTTATTGAACCGCTATCTTCTTTGCTACATATATGAACACCGTCTTTATGGACTTGGTCAGCAAAAACCAGATTTTTTTCAGTAATCTTCTTATTATTGATAAATTGGACTAACCTCTTTTCACTGTCAAAATTGGCAAAAGGATTTATTGAACCCAAAGACGAATCAGTTACGCCATATATGATATTCTGATTTTTAAAAATTTTGAATTTCATCCGATTTAACCTCGTTTAAATTTTTTGAATATTCGCCCGCCAAGATTAATTAAACCTTCTTTCCCGCCAGAGATATGCGCATTGACAATTTCTCCCAAGAAAATTGTATGGTCAGATGTTCCCATTTTATTTATTAGTTTACACTCGTAACAAGCGAGTGAATCTTTAATAAGAGATGTTTTGATTTTTTTTGCCGCAAGTAATTCAAATTTTGTATTCGGTAATTTTTCAATTTTCCAACCAGAAACTGAACCACAATATAAAACATCTTTTCTTTGATCCCAAGAAGGAATACAAAGCGTAAATTCTTTGGTATCTAAAATTGCTTTATGACAAAAATGTTTTTTAGCAACACCAATTGCCCAAGTTCTTGGATTAGATGAACCTAACATCGCCCAACCAATTGGCGTAATATCAATTTTACTTTCTTTTGACCTGGTTACTACTAAAACCACGATTTCCGGATGGCGGAATCCCATTGCTGTTTCAATATCAACTTCTTTCATATTTTTATTTTAGCACTTTTTTTAGATACTGCCCTGTATAAGATTTTGGATTGGCCGCGATTTGTTCTGGCGTTCCTGTTGCCACAACATAGCCGCCCTTTTCACCACCTTCTGGTCCCAAATCCACAATAAAATCAGCGGTTTTTACAACATGTAAATTATGCTCAATGACAATAACAGTATTTTCACGTTCAACTAATTCTTGTAAAACCTCTAAAAGTTTTTTAACATCATCAAAATGAAGGCCAGTTGTCGGCTCATCAAGAATATAAACAGTTTTGCCTGTTGAACGACGCGAAAGTTCGGTTGATAATTTTACCCGTTGGGCTTCTCCACCCGAAAGAGTAGTTGCTGGTTGCCCCAGCTTAATATAATCTAATCCCACTTTATGGATAATTTCTAATTTTTGTTTAATATGAGGAATGTTTTCAAAAAACTTTAATCCTTCTTCAATGGACATATCCAAAACATCTGCAATATTTTTACCTTTATAAGTTATATCAAGCGCTTCGCGATTATAGCGTTTGCCATGACACTCTTCACACGTCACATAAACATCAGGTAAAAAATGCATTTCAATTTTTATAGAACCTTCACCACGACAATGTTCACAGCGTCCTCCGCGCACATTAAAAGAGAATCTCCCGGGTTTATAACCGCGTGCGCGTGCTTCTGGGACTGCAGCAAAAAGCTCTCTTATTTTAGTAAAAACACCCGTGTATGTAGCTGGATTAGATCGGGGCGTTCGGCCAATTGGAGACTGATCTATAACAATTGCTTTGTCAAGATAATTTATTCCTTTTATTTCTTTATGACTGCCTGGGCGCTCTTTGGCACGATGTAAATCCATTGCCAAACGCTTTGCTAATATTTCATTAACTAAAGTTGATTTACCAGAACCAGAAACACCCGTCACGCAAATAAATTTTGCCAAAGGTAATTTAACATCAATATTTTTCAAGTTAAATTCACTCGCTTTGACAATTTCTATAAATTTTCCATTGCCTTTCCTTCTTTCTTTTGGCGTTTCAATTTTTAATTTCCGAGTAAGGTATTGTGCGGTTTTTGATTCGGAAGATTTTTTCACTTGATCTAAAGTTCCCTCTGCTACCACTTCTCCTCCATGCTCTCCAGCGCCCGGGCCTATATCTATTACATAATCTGCAGCATTAATAGTATCTTCATCGTGCTCCACAACAATAATCGTATTACCCAAATCTCGCAATTTTTTCAACATTGAAAGAAGTCGAAAATTATCACGCGGATGCAAACCAATTGTTGGTTCATCAAGAATGTAAAGAACACCCTGAAGACCAGAACCAATTTGCGTAGCAAGGCGAATTCTTTGAGACTCGCCGCCCGCCAAAGTGTTACCCACTCTATCTAAAGTAAGATAATCCAAACCGACATTTTCCAAAAAAGAAAGTCGCTCTCTTATTTCTTTTAATATTTGATGAGCAATAATTTTACCTGTTTTGTCTAATTTATTAGTTAGTTCAATGAAAAATTTCTTAGCTTTTGAAATTGCAAGATTAGAAATCTCCGAAATTGATTTTTCATCTACTTTAATGGCTAAAAATTCTGGTTTTAATCTTTCTCCCTTGCAAGCCCAACACTGCCTGCTCGTCATATAACGTTGAATTTCTTTCTTGATATACTCGCTCTCTGTTTCCTTATAGCGCCTTTCTAAATTAGGAATCACTCCTTCATAAGTTATTGTATAACCATTAACATAATATGTTTCATTGCCCGTACCGTAGAGAATTTTATCTAAGTTTTCTTTTTTAAGTTTACCAACTGGGGTATTTAAAGAAAAATGATTATCTTCAGCTACCTTGGCCAAAATTTGCATGTACCATGAAGTATGACCCAAACCCTTTGACCAAGGACGAATAGCCCCTTCTGAAATTGTAAGTCGCGGATTAGGCAAAACCAATAAAGGATCAATGATCAGGCGTACGCCCAAACCAGTACAAACCGGGCATGCTCCGTACGGGCTATTAAATGAAAAAGAACGCGGCTCAATTTCGGGTAAAGAAACACCGCATTTAGGACAAGCAAAAAGTTCGGAATATACGTCTTGTTTCCCATTTTCTATATTTTCAACCAATATTATTCCTTCGCTTAATTTTAAGCCTGTCTCAACAGATTGCGAAAGACGAATTTTAATTTCTTCTGAGTCACTTTCTTCAGTAAAAATTAATCTATCAATTACTGCTTCAATGTTATGAACTTTATTTTTGTCAAGATGAGGTAATTCATCTAAATCTGTAATAATTCCATCAATTTTAACTCTAGAAAAACCTTCTTTTTTTAATCGAGCGAAAATATGAGCATGTTCTCCTTTTTGCCCTTTTATCATTGGCGCTAAGATAATAATTTTTTGCGGTTTGCTCTTTGATGTTTTCCTTAAAATTTGATCCACAATTTGAACAACTGTTTGACGGGCAACTTCTTCCCCACAAGAAGGACAATGAGGTTTTCCGATTCGCGCCCAAAGCAATCTCATATAATCGTAAATTTCTGTTATTGTACCTACTGTTGAACGCGGTCCACCTGAAGCTGATTTTTGATCAATAGAAATTGCGGGAGAAAGCCCTTCAATATAATCTACATCGGGTTTTTCCATTATTCCTAAAAATTGACGAGCATAAGAAGACAAACTCTCCACGTAACGTCTTTGGCCCTCAGCATAAATCGTATCAAAAGCAAGAGATGATTTGCCCGAACCGGAAAGCCCGGTAATAACAATAAACTTATCCCGAGGAATTTCCAAAGAAATATTTTTTAAGTTGTGTTCTTTGGCGCCATGTATTATTATTTTATTACTCATAGGCCGTATTTTATCACAATCTTTATCCCTATATCAATACATTTGATGTAGATGTAGGGGTTTACAAAAAAACAACGGATTTGTTAGATTAAAAAAGGAGGATAAAAAAAATGATTAGAGATCTTTCTAAAACAAATGAAAAGGACACGGTTGTTGGAGAAAATGTTATTGTTACAGGAAAATTACACACTTCATCCAACATTCAAATTAATGGCCATGTTAAAGGAGAAGTTTCGTCAGAGGGTACAATTATTGTAGGCAAAAATGCCACAATTGAGGGGCCTGTTATTGCTGCTGACATTCTTATCCATGGTACGGTAAAAGGTAATATTGTGGCAAAAAGTGGTTTAGAAATGACATCAGGGGGAAAAGTTTTTGGCGACATTGAAACAAAATCTCTCTCTATTCAATCAGGGGCAATCTTTATTGGTAAAAGTATTATGGGAGAAGAAAAATCAAAAATTTCACCAGATAAATCTAAGCAAGAAAAAACAACAGGAAAAGAAAATCAACCAGAAATGGAAATTGAATAAATTAGGGGACTATGTACTACTACATTATTGATCTTGGCAATAAACAAATAGCCAAAATGAAAGAAAAAATTGAAATGATGATGGCCTCTTTCGGCATTTCAGGGGATTTTGGAAAAATTTCTCCTCTTTCCTCGGCTTATGATTTAGCAAAAAGAGCTATCAGCCAAAATTATTCCACCATTGTTGCTATTGGTGATAATGAAATTATCAACCAAGTAGCACAAGCATTGGCTAATTCTGAAGCTGCAATGGGCATTGTTCCTATAAATGCCGAAGAAACAATATGTGATTTAATTGGAACAAATGGTATTAAACAAGCTTTAGAAATATTAAGAACGAGAAAAATTCAAACTATTGATTTAGGAAAAGTTACAGAAAGTAAATATTTTTTAACTCGGGCAATAATTAAAAATAATAAACCGATTTCTACAGTACTTGATTTTGGTCGCTTTAAAATTGGTGGCGATTTTCAAGAAATCATCATTTCTAATGGTACAAAAACAAATAAAAGCTTTAGGGATGGACTTTTTGAAATTAAGATTGATAAAGAACGTCAATCAAAATCATTTTGGAATTTTTTTAAAAAACCAACTTTTTCTTCTTCTGTTTTTTATCAAGAAAGTGTCAAAATAGAAACAGAAAAACCATCTGAACTTAAAATTGGCAAAGAAACTGTGGCAAAAACACCCACAGAAATTACCTTACTTCCTTTCGCCTTGAAATTAATCGTTACGCGCATACAACCACAAACAAAAAATTCTTGACTTTTATCTAAAATAAAGATAAACTAATATCTATTGAAAGGAGTATTCTATTCAAAAAAAACCGAATATTAATCAGGATATAAAAGCTGAAAAAATACACCTTATTGACGATGAAGGATTATCACAAGGGACTGTTTCGCGAGACCAAGCTCTAATCGTGGCTCACCAACGCGGTTACGATTTGGTAGAAGTTGCAGGATCATCCTTTCCCCCAGTCTGCCGTTTACTTGATTTTGGCAAATATAAGTACAAGCTGGACAAAGAAGAAAGGAAATCCAAAGCCAAAACACTAGGCGTCAAAGAACTCCGATTTAAGCTAACCATTGAACCTCACGATTTAGAAGTCAAAAAGGCAAAAATAAAACAATTTTTAAACAAAGGCCATAAAGTAAAAGTTACTCTGATTTTAAAAGGTCGAGAAATGGCTTATAAGCAAAAAGCTTATGAATTTTTAAGCAACTTTCCAAAAAGTTTGGAAGGAAATTTCGCCGTAGAAGGTAATATCAAAAAATTAGGTAATCGATTTTCAACAACTTTGGTAAAAAAATCATGAAAACAAAATTTAAAGTAAAAAGTGCGCTTAAAAAAAGAATAAAAATAACTAAAAGCGGAAAAATTAAACGTTTTGAAGCGGCACGAAGTCATTTAAGGCGTAACAAAAGAACGCGTAAAAAACAAATGCTAAATTTATCTAAAGCTGATGGAAAATTAATCAGGCAAGGTTTTGGCAAGGAGTAAAAATGAGTCGGGTTAAACGTGGTGTTTTGGTTAAAAAACGACATAAAAAAATCTTAAAACAAGTAAAAGGTTACCGCGGTTCGCGCAAGCATCGCATTAAATTAGCGAAAGAGGCTATTGATAAAGCCGGGGTTTACGCGTATCGCGACCGCCGAGCAAAAAAAAGAGAGTTCCGAAGACTTTGGACTATTAAAATCAATGCAGCCCTTTCCAAATACAATCTTAAATACTCGCGTTTTATAAATGAATTAAAAAAAGCCGAGATTTCCTTAAACCGCAAAATGTTGGCAGATTTAGCTGAAAACAACCCAGAAGAATTTGAAAAAATAGTAAAGAAAATAAAGAATAAAACACACCACTAATTTCTTTATCACTAATCTCACTAATTCGTGGTGTGTTCCCGCCCTACTTTCGCCAAAAGGCTAATCTAAATCTTCTTTTTGGTTTACTCGCACACGTTAGGCATTGCGAAGTGGTCGGAATAGCTTTTAGGCGGTTTTTTTCAATCTCTTTTTTACAACTTTCACAATAAATATATTTGCCTTTTTCAATACGGCGCAAAGCTTTATTTACTTCTGCCATCACTTTGGAAAGACTGCGCCCTAAAACAATATATTCTTCATAAGTAGTGACTTTATAAGCTGATTCATCGTCGCGCTGGTCAAAATTAATAAACTTTGGTTCATACTTTTCGCCGGTTTTTTTCTTTTTTGCTACCTGCAAAAGATCTCTTTCAAGATTCTTTTTTTGTTTTATTAATAACTTTTCTTGATCTTTAATAAATTTATTCACCATATTTTCTCCGAATTGATTCAATGTCAATTTTCGTGCCGAGTAAAATTATTTTATCATTTTTTTCTAATGTTACATCAGATGTTGGATGGATTAAAGCGCTTTTGTCTGCTTTTTTAATTGCCAAAATAACAATGTTTTTATTTTGACAATTAAAATTATTCCCCACGGATTGACCTAAAAGCAAAGAGTTTTCTTTGACCTCTAATTCCTCTACTACCATCTCTTGATGTTCGCTGTCAACTACTACATCAAGAAAATCTACTACAGACGGACGTAAAGCCATATTTGCCATATGATATCCGCCAATTTTATAAGGAAGTGCCACACGTTCTACGCCCACTTTTTCTAATTTTGAAGCAACCTCTGGAGAAGAGGCTCGTGCAATAATAAATAAATTGGGATTCAAAGACTTAGCGGTCACAGCAACAAAAACAGCATCAGCATCTTTATCAATGGCAATAATTAATCCGCGCGCTTTATCAACCCGGGCTTTTTTTAACATTTCTTCTTGAACTGAGCTGTCACCCAAAAGAATATACCACCCTTTTTCTTCGCCAATTTTAACGCGCGCCGGATCTTTTTCAATAACAACAAAAGGTACTTTTTCATGAGACAATTCTTCAGCGATTTGTTGTCCCACCCGACCAAAACCGCAAATAATAAAATGATTTTTAATTTTTGATATTTTTCTATCCATAATCCTCCTTTTTATTTTTTTTAATATCCTTTCTTGAAATATTTTAAAGTAAATAAAAACAAAAATAGTCGCAGATAAAGCAATCATAACAGTAAAAAAAGTACCGGTAAAAAATTCTCGTAAAATTTTGCCGTCCATTTAATTTAATATTAACAGGATGTTGATGAAAAAATCAACAACTGATAAAATAGATAATGTTGGACGCACGCATAGCTCAGTGGTTAGAGCGTTCGCTTCACATGCGAAAGGTCTCTGGTTCAAATCCAGATGCGTGCACCAAAAAAAATTTGCTAAGGAGAAAAAAATGGAAGGAAGAGAAGAAATTTTAAAAGTTTTTCGGTCTTTTTTAAAGGTTATTTATGAAATTATTAAAACTGTAGCTTTTATTGCTTTGGTTTTTTTTATTATGCGATTTTTAATAATCCAACCTTTTGTAGTAGATGGAAACAGTATGGAACCCAATTTTCACGATAAAGAATATCTGTTAATAGAAAAGATTGCTTACCGTTTTCGCGAACCGAAACGAGGCGATGTAATAATTTTTCATCCGCCTAATCATAATGTTTATTATATTAAACGGGTTATTGGTCTTCCCGGAGAGAAAATCGCTCTTGACAACAAGGTAACTATTTATAATAAAGATAATCCGAGTGGCATTGCACTAAATGAAACTTACCTAAAACCATTTACCAATACTGAAGGAACAACCATTCTCACCTTAGGAAGCGATGAGTTTTTTGTTATGGGAGACAATAGAGAAAACTCACAGGACTCGCGTGAATTTGGCGCCTTGCCAAGAAAAAATATTTCCGGCAGGGTTTTTATAACCATCTTTCCTTTTTCCGACTTTGGTTTAACCCATCATATCAGTTATTCGAACATTTCAATGCTTCTATCACCTCTTGGTCAGTTACTTGTTCAAAAGTAGTGTAAGAACTTGAGACAGCTGCGAAAAATTCAGGAACTTCAAGGCATATAACTTGGTCAACTTCTTTTTTTAATTCGTTAATACTTTCTTTTGGCGCTACCGGCATAGCAATTATAATTTTTTGAGGATTTTTTTCTTTAACTTCTTTAATAGCCACTTTCATAGTTAGGCCAGTCGCTAATCCGTCATCAATTAAAACGATTATTTTGCCGTCAACCTCGGACGATTTTTTTGTACCGCGATATTCTTTGCTCCTTCTTTGAATTTCTTTTTTCTCTGCTTCAAGAACTTTTTTTAGATAATTTTTATTAATTCCTCGTTTTTTAATTTCTATTTTTCCGCTTTCTCCTACTGCTCCGATGGCGTATTCAGGATTTGTTGGGTGGCCAATTTTACGCACAATAATAATATCAAAAGGTATTTTTAGGGCCTTGGCAACTTCGCTCCCAACCACCACCCCACCACGAGGTAAAGCTAAAATAAGAAAATTGTTTGGATTAAGATTCGGAAGTTGTTTTTTAATTTCCTCTGCTAATTTTTGGCCTGCCTCGGTTCGACTTTGAAACATCTATCCTCCATTTTTTAGTTTAATTTGTTCAATTATTTGATACTCTGCTCCGCTTCGTTTAAGTTCGCTTTCCATTATATCAATGCTTTCAACTTTTAATTGACCGAATTTCGAGTTCGGGTACTTTGACAAAACATAATTGACAGCTTCTTTATTGACTTTTTCTTTGGTCCGACCAATAGTAACATGAGGTATGAAATCCCGTTCATCAAGCACGAAATTATTTTTCTTTAGTTTGCGATAAAAAGTTTGATTTAAGGCGCCAAGAATAGAACTTTCCTCTGCCCCCACCCAAATAATTTTTGCCCTTCTTGATTCTGGGAAAACCCCCACTCGCGCAAAATCTATAGTAAATGGTTCAACATTCTCAACGGTTTTCTTGATAATTTCTATGAGTTTAACGATTTTTTTAGGATTAAGTCTCCCTAAAAAAACCAAAGTAAGATGAAGATTTACCGGCTTAATCCAGCGAAAATTAGGTAGATATTGTGCAATCTTTTTTTGCAATTTAATCAAGCGTTCTTTAATCTCGTCGGAAAGATTGAGCGCCACAAAAATGTGTCTCATTCTCTTTAATTCTAACAAATAAATTGGTACATTAGAATTAATGCACGAAGCTTTACTTTATAAAAAACTTAATAACGAAATGGTACGTTGTCTTACCTGCTCACATTATTGTGCAATTAATCCTGGGCATCGCGGTCTTTGTGGTGTGAGAGAAAATATTAAAGGTAAAATTTATTCTTTAGTTTATAGCAAAGCTATCTCGGAAAATATTGATCCAATTGAAAAAAAGCCGCTTTTTCATTTTATGCCCGGCACTTTCACTTATTCCATTGCCACGGTCGGCTGTAATTTCCGCTGTCAGTGGTGCCAAAACTGGCAAATTTCTCAATCGCCCAAACCGCAAAATCCCATTGAAGGATTTGAGCTTTCTCCAAAAGAAATTATCGCCCGATCAAAAAAAGCCAACTGTCCGAGTATTTCTTATACATACACTGAACCAACAGTTTTTTTGGAATATGCACTTGATACAATGAAATTGGCTCGCAAAACCGGCCTAAAAAACATCTGGGTTTCCAATGGTTTTATGTCAAAAGAAACCTTAAAAGTGATTCTCCCCTATCTTGATGCTATTAATGTTGACTTAAAATCTTTTTCAGAAAAAACTTATCAAGAGTTTTGCGGTGCAAAATTAAAACCAATTTTAGAAAATCTAAAAAAAATAGCCCAAAGTAAAACACATTTAGAAATTACCACTTTGATTATTCCCGGTTTTAATGATTCTGAAAAAGAGCTTAAGCAAATCGCCCAATTTATCGCCAATGAACTTAACAAAAATATCTCTTGGCACATTTCCCGCTTTTTCCCAGCTTATAAAATGCCTGACACGCCAATTACTCCACTTGAAACATTAAAAAAAGCCGAAAAAATCGGCAAAAAAGCCGGATTAAAATTTATCCACATTGGTAATATTTAAAAGGAAGCACTTTATGCCTTTAGTTTTCGCGGCTATTTCTCCTCACCCGCCCATCATTATTAAAGAAATCGGCGGAGCTGAAACCAAAAAAGTCAAAAAAACCATCACCGCCATGCAAAGATTGGCTACTTTTTTGGCAGAAAAAGAGCCGGAAACTTTGATTGTCATTTCTCCGCATGGTTTGGTCTATCCGGACAGAATGAATATCTGTGGAATGGAAAATCTTGCGGGCGATTTTGGTCAATTTGGCGCTCCTGATGTAACTTTCAAATTTAAAAATAATTTGGAATTAGCGCAAAAAATTAGCGAGTCAGGGCAAAAAGAAAACATCAAAACACCTTTATACAAAAATGGTGAAAAAACTTTTGAATTAGATCACGGCACTTTGGTTCCGCTTTATTTTCTAACTCAAAAATTGACTCGGCCAATAAAAATTTTACCCATCGCCTACTCTTTTATGGACTTCAAAACCCACTTCCACTTCGGAGAAATACTATCCTCTATCCTCCAACCTCTAAATTCTAATGTCGGTATTATTGCTTCCGGCGATTTATCTCATCGCCTGCTCCCCCAATCTTACAGTGGTTACACCCCGGCCGGTAAAAAAT
>Ga0210057_1001857_pt1 | contig 31223 bp, 20 predicted proteins | sample CryGeyCG2114_010_2_FD_183968 | JGI IMG/M metagenome (GOLD analysis project Ga0210057, IMG submission 183968) | Groundwater microbial communities from aquifer - Crystal Geyser CG10_big_fil_rev_8/21/14_0.10 (SPAdes) (version 2) | ecosystem: Environmental > Aquatic > Deep subsurface > Groundwater ...
CTCTACCCAAGCTTATCACTTGCTTGAAAGAATTGAAGCGGCCTATCAAGTAGTGGCGCTACATAACGGCAACTACCTATCACTGCACCCACCAGGTCTCATGCAACGATTTTTTTATTCCGCTCTCAAGCAACGGCAGCACTTCTTTGGCTTGAGCACTCACTACAGTTATGACGAAGCGGCCAGCCTCTTCCACTTGCCAACCGCTGACCAAAAAGTGATTCCTAATATTGCTTGGGGCAAACGGCTGTTGGGTGAACCGCCAGCAAACTTGCCAATTATCACCACTTCGACACCAAACGAAGTCAAAAAAGAGATCAATCCTTTTGCCCAGACAATCTATAAAAACCAGCCTGTAGTTTACGGCTTGGCCAGACCGGACAGGCGCCGGCACATGTACGTGATCGGAAAAACCGGCACCGGCAAGTCCACCCTTTTGGCCAACATGGCAATCAACGACATGAAGAACGATGAGGGGCTGTGTGTAATTGACCCGCACGGTGACTTGATTGAGACTCTACTTGACTATATTCCTTCCCGCCGAATCAACGACGTGATCTACTTTGACCCGAGTGACAAAGATCGAACGGTAAAACTCAATCTGTTTGAAGGTAAAAACGTGGCTCACCGTGAATTAATTGCTTCTGGTATTGTTTCAGTCTTCAAAAAACTCTATGGGTATTCTTGGGGGCCCCGCCTGGAATACATTTTACGCAACGCGCTGCTGACATTGTTAAAAAGCCCGACGGCCAAGTTGTCAGACATTACCCTGCTATTAACCGACGAAAAGTTTAGGTACAAAGTCATTGAGAATCTTGATGACGAAATCTTGAAGAGTTTTTGGGTCAATGAGTTTAACGCCATGCAAGACCGGATGCGAGTTGAAGCGATTGCCCCTATCCTCAACAAAGTTGGTCAGTTTGTGTCCTCGCCGATTATTCGGGATGTGGTTAACGCCGACAAAAGTTCTTTTAGTATTGAAGAAACAATGAACAATGGCAAGATTATTCTGATCAATTTGTCTCAAGGCCGGTTGGGAGAAGACAACGCCACTCTCCTTGGTGCCATGTTGATTACTAAAATTCAACTCTCAGCCATGAGTCGAGTTAGCACCGCCGAATCTGACCGGCGTGATTTCTATTTATATGTCGATGAGTTTCAGAATTTTGCCACCGATTCTTTCACCAAAATTCTGTCTGAAGCCCGCAAATACCGGCTGAACTTGATCCTGGCCAACCAATATATTGCTCAAATCCCAGAAGAAGTTCAGAAATCCATTTTTGGCAATTGCGGCACCTTGGTCAGCTTTGTGATGGGAGCCGATGACGCTCAACACTTTGCCGGTGAGTACCACAACCGTTACACCACCGATGACTTAGTTTCACTTGGCCGCTACAAGATTATCAACAAGATTTCGATTGAGAATGCCATTAGCGACCCCTTCCCGGCTGAAACGCTGCCTTTGGCTAAGAGTAGTAATGGTAATCGCGCAAAGGTGATTAAAGTGAGTCGGGAACGCTACGCGCGTTCTAAATAGCGAGTACTCAATTTGTTCTAGTTAATCAAAATCTTCATCTTCGGCAACTAAAACATTCCGCTTTTTTGGCTTGTACTGCAAACCAAATTGGATCAAGGCTGCAGCTACGGTGGAGTGTGATTGCTTCGAAATAATGTTTTTCATTCCCAACCGTTTGGCTTCTTTTAGCCGGCGCTCCGCTAATGTCACCGATCTAATTTCGCCCAACAATCCAACCTCGCCGATCGCTGCGGTTTGGGGCGGTAACGGTGAGTTGCTCAAAGAACTGGCTATTGCCAAGGCAATTCCCAGATCAATACTCGGTTCTTTGGTCACAAATCCACCAGCCACAGAAACAAACAAATCGTAGCTGCTTAGGGGCATGCGGGAATATTTCTGTAATACTGCGGCAATAATTTGAATCTTCGACAGGTCTACTCCCCGACCAACTCGGCGCGGCATGGCTAGTTGAGACGGTACCACCAGAGCTTGAACCTCAAGTAATAACGGCCGCGTACCTTCCATCACACAAACGGTGGCCGAACCAACCGTTGGGATGTTTCGGTGTTCCAAAAAGTACTCTGCTGGATTGTCCACCGAAATAAACCCAAACTCAGTCATTTTGAAGACCCCAACTTCGTCAGTGGCACCAAACCGGTTCTTAATAGCACGTAAGATGCGTAGTTCACTCGTGCGCTCGCCCCGCATCTCCAAAACTGAGTCAACAATGTGTTCAAGGACTTTAGGACCGGCCAACTCTCCTTCTTTAGTGACATGTCCAACCAAAAATAATGGGATGTCCAATTCTTTGGCAACTTGTGTTAGGCGCTCTGCCGTTTCTCTAATTTGACCAACACTGCCTGCCGTACCGGTTAAATCGGTGGTAGTCATAGTCTGGATACTATCAATAATGACCAACGAAGGTTTTTCTGTTTTGATAGTTTGGATCACCCGATCAACGTCGGTTGAGGTGGTAAAAAGTAAGTGTTCCATCACACCTTGACTGGGTTTTTTAGCTTTTTCAGCCGGATTGCCTTTAGTTTTTTTTGACTCAGAATCTATTATTCTGCTGATTCTAAGGGCTATTTGGCTTGGGCTCTCTTCACCGGCTACATACAAAACTCTGCCGGTTGCCTTTTTTGTCAGCGGAGCGGTGCCGTACTCAACAGCATGTAAAGCAACTTGTGTTAACAAGGTTGATTTACCAATACCCGGCTCACCACCAATTAACATCACAGCGCCGGCCACCATACCCAACTCATTATTTTGACCACCCAACACCCGATCCAACTCACTGATACCGGTAGAAAAACGCGCTTTTGGCCGTCTGACACGCTCAACCTCTGGAAAAGTTATCACTTCTGACGGAGTAGCCTGCCGCTGCAAACCGGCGGTTGGTTCCTTCTCTTTTACTTCTTCTACCAAGCTATTCCAAGCACTGCAGTTACCACACTGCCCCGCCCAACGGGGAAACTCTTGCCCGCACTGTTGACAAACAAAAACGCTTTTCAGTTTTGCCATTTACCACCCCTTCCTCTGGTTTTTAAGCACCAGTGTCGTTGAAACCGCTGGGTTGTGTTGATGGACTATCTCTACCCTACCACCGATTTCTTGCATTAAGCTTGCTTTTTCTTTGAGATGTGGGGTGTGAGATGACACCGCCAAAATGTCTGGCTTAATTTTTTGCAATAATCGACGATGGTTGGCTGATTGACTAAACTTTTTTGGTAAAATCAAAATCTTACAAGCCAGCCCCAATTTTTCCAAATTGTGCTTGCGAACAGCTTGTTTATTAATTGGTCGACCAAATCCTTTTAACTCTCTCACCCGCTCATCGGATTCAATCGCAATAATCAGACTGCCCAAAGCCTTAGCTTTGTTCAAAAAAATCAGATGCTCTGAGTGCAAGAGATCAAAAACACCAGTGACCAGAACCAATGGTTGCTTATTTATTTGTTCAAGCATACGGACTGATTGTAACAGTCAAAGTTTTAAGAAAATAGTTGATTTACTCAGACCGCTGTTAATAAGCGTACAGTGACAGAATAATGCTGACACTCCAAGAACTTTTCCTAATAGAACTTTTCCTAAACCAACTGTGACTTTCAAAAAAAATCTAGTTAGCTTAATTTGTTAAGCAATTTTTGCCACCGACTGTTTATCCAACTAACTGTATCCCTGGGATGAAAAAAAGCCGCCTGTAAACTAACTTTTTCGCGAGTAATATGTGGTTGCATATACCAACGTTGTAGATAATAGGCACCGTTGTTAACTTGAGTTATGAGTTTTGTAGCCCAATTGATTCCTTCGCTCGCAGTTGTATCTAATTGATACTGAGCTGGCGGGAAATTTGGCAAGTAGTGTTTAATCCAGATGTTCTTTTTCAAAAACCGCTGATCAATACCACCCGTTGCCAACAACCACTTAGCCTGAACAACTTCATATGCTAGATAAACACCCCAACGATCTGGCTGTATCGCCAACTCCGTCTCCTCCAACCATAAATTTAAACACCAGCTATTTTCCTCTTCGTGATTCCACGAGCGGCGTTTTCCTTTCAAAAACGAGAACAAAACAAGGATCGGCCGAACCAGCCACAACCGCTCACGCTGCACCACCACCATCAAGTCAGTATCGTCTTTTGCCTCCGCGTTCATCACCGAGACTGAGCCGGTCACCGCCACCCCTGCAATCCAAGGAATTCGCCGACAAAAATCCAAAAACGGCTGTAGCTCGTTGAGTTTAGCCTGACTAAAAACCTCTCTTCTCTTTCTCACCTTGGCCAGATCAGCTGAAATACTGGCTAGCTGCCAAAATTGACCAGTTTTTCTAACTAACCCCAACTGCCTCAGCGCCGCCAAAGCCTTACCCACTGCCAAAGCCCCGCCTTTCGCCAGCAACCGGGGTACTGTCTTAGAAGTTGGCGCTAGTAACCGCTGCCCTATTTCTTCTTCGGTCAAAGGCTTGGAAAAAATATTCGAATAACTCAGAGTCAACAAAATCTGTCGCGGTAGTACTGACATGAGCTGCATTATAACCAGCTGCGCCAAAAAAATATCAGTCATTGTTGAGAGCGTCTGCTAGCAATTATTGAGTGGCAACCGTGCCCAGAAATAGCAGTCAATTTTTAAAAAATCACTGCGTGGTGGTTCCCGGCTCAATGCCGTATTGACGCAGAGTCTGTTTGACGCCTTGGTCTAAAGTTATCAGCACTTCTTCGACACTAGAGCCACCATTCAGCGCTGTCACCGCGTCTTCATAGTACTTGACAATCTGATCGTTCAAACCACCGTCATGGGTGGCCGAGCTCATGTACGAACCTTTGGCAAAAGGTGCGTCTTGCAAAAAGGCAGAGGCCACCGGATCCACAGCTAACTCATTAGCTAAATCTTTGCGTGAGTACATTTCACCAAATGGTCTTACCCCACTTTGTGTGGCATAAAGCTTTTTTTGCACTTCAGCACTACTTAAGTACTTTAAGAATTTCCAGGCCGCATCTTTATTTTGGCTCTTAGAGCTCACGCCCTCTGCCCAAAAGTTGGCGGAGGCTATTCTGGTGTCATCAAGCTGAGGCATCGGCACGGTTTTGAACGGCAGGTTGGGGTTCATCTGCTTAATTTCTAAGGCTCTCCAGGATGGCGCAAAAATCATCGCCACGTCACCTCGGGCAAAAGCCACACTAGAAGCCGGCAACGTCTCGTCCCAAACATCGTCAGCTTTAGAAAAATTAACATAAAACTTTAAGGCGTCACTGGTTTCTGGTGAATTGGGATTTAACAAATCGGCTTTGTTCTGCATCATTAACACAGCCAGAATGTCAGAAAAGTGTTCAACATTACCAGCCGTACCCATGGCAATTCCTGCCCGCTTAATTGAATTCCCAGCCTTGACCGTTAACTTTGAGGCCACCGTTCGTAGGTCGGGCCAGGTTTTTGGCGGTTCTAGCACAGCCGTCGAGAAAATCTCTGTGTTATAAAACAAAGCCAAACCCTCATACATCAAAGGAATGCCAACCAACTGACCATTGACGTTTAACATTTGACTGGCGGCTGGATAAAAAGTTGATTGATAATCAGCCGAAGTCATGATGCTTGAAGGCAAAACCGAGAGTTCTGCTTTGAATATTGGCACCCAACTGGCATGATATCTAAAAATATCCGGTCCGTTTTCGCCTTGCACCAGTGCTGTCTGCAAGCGAACCCGATAATCCTGAGACGACTGTTTGGTGTAGTTAATGCTGACACCAGGATTTTGTTGTTCGTACGCTTTGATTACCTCAGTCATTGTTTCTGTTGGTTCCCACAGACCCCAATACTCAAGCACTACACTAGGAGCAGGAGTGGTTGGGTTAGCGCCAGCAGCTGAGCGGTCAGCGCCAGTCGAAGAAGTTTTGATAGAAGTGGTTTGACTGCTGCCAAAAAATTTAAAAGCCACAAAACCGGCAACTGCTAGCAATAAAACGCCGCCCAAAATAAACGGCAGGAATCGAAAAATTGATTTTTGAGGCGCAGCAAACTCAGGTTTGTTGGTGTCTTTGCCCTTACCATCCTTATCCGTTGTCCCAGCAGCTGGTGGCGCCAGTGGCGCAATACCATACCCAGGAGCTAGGTTTGTCTTGGCCGGCGGCGGGGAAGCACCGGGCTGAGTAGCAGACGTCGGCAAGTTGGTGCTGGACATTGATTGTAGAGCACTGAGAGTTCGTGGCGGCGGTTGTGGAGCGCTGGGGGTAGCAATTTTTGGAGCTGGGGCTCCAGGCATTGTCGGTGCTCCCGGCAGTGCTGGCGGCGCTGTGTTAGTTAGATTTGTCCCCCCTACACCCAAATTTAATTGAGCTGACTGCATTGGCAACGGTGACCCAGGTCTGGCAATCGGAATCGGGCCAGCAGCCGTCATTGGCTGTTTACCAGGCATCGAGGCCTGAGGCATTGAAGGCACTGACGAAACAACTGGAGAATTTGACCGGCTCATACCCAAAGCAGTTGGAGTTGGTCTGAGTTGTGAGGTTGGCGGTTTGCCGGGCTGCAAAGATGACCCTGTCATTCCCCCCACACCTGGAATACCACTAATTGATGGCGCCGCCGGTTTGGGAATAGGAATTGCGGGTTTGGGCAAGGGTAGGTTGGGCATAGGGTTAGTTTAGCTCTAGTCAGCGAGAAATCCTTCTGACAAAATAGTGCCATATTTAGGCACCTTCGCTACAACCAAACTACAGAAGCACTACTTACTTGGCTGAGCATTTCGACAACTGAGTAATAATAACATAATGAAACCAGTGATGTGGAGAGTCACCCTCCAGCACTTTTTATCAACCAAGCGGCTGCCACTAGTGTTGAATAGCCTGGTAGTTTTTTTAGTTGTCGGCGCACTGTTTGGTTACTATCAATTTACCAGCTCTCATCTGCCGCCCAACACCTATATAGATAGTATCCCCGTTGGTGGTTTGAGTTTTGAAGAGGCAGCTGAAAAGTTGACAACCAGCTTACCAATTTTACCAAGTTCTAACGTCAGCGTAGAAGTCGAAGGCATTAGCGTTGCCTCAAGCACGGCTGAATTAGGCATGACCTATCAATTCCAAGCCATACTAACTCAATTACAACAGCAGTCGGTTGAGGGAAGCTTGTTGGATCAACTAATTTGGCGAATCAAACCCCTGCTTTCTGCCCAACACTATCAGGCTGCTCTGGCCTATGACCCAGAAAAAACCAACCGCCTGCTGGAGCTGCTCAATCAAAAAGTGACTTACCAAGGCGCAACGCCCTCTGCCAAGCTGGTGGTTAGCGGCAATGCCAACAGTTTGGAAATTTTTCCTGGCCAAAAAGGCCGAGCCATTGATTTGGCTGCTACCCAAGCGGTGTTGTCAGCCCAGATTCCACCAGTGGCAACTTTGTTGGCTGTGGTGGCCAGCACTTCTGGAGAATTAACAGAAGCCGAAGTTGCGCAATCACTTGAGCGAGCCAAAAAATTTGTTGGAAAATCAATTACTTTCACATTTGAAAACCAAGCGTATCTGATTGCGGACAAACAGCTAATTAGTTACTTGGCGCTACCAGACGGATACGATCTGAATCTGATTGCTACTAAAGTTGTTACTTTGGCTGCCGAAATTAACCGAGATCCTCAAGAACCTGTCTTTGAGTACAATCCAGACACTTTGCAAATTGCGGCTTTTTCCGCGCCCAGAGACGGCCAAAAATTAAACGAACAAGCCACCATCATCCAGCTGCAGCAAGCTCTCCAGGATTTAGAAGCAACTTTAACCGGTTCAGAAGCAGAAAACCAAAGCTATGAGCTACTAGTGGCCACTACCCCACCAACAAAAAGTCTTGGGGAGACCAACAGGTTGGGTATTCAAGAACGGATTGGTTTTGGCGACAGCCACTACGATCACTCCATTCCCAACCGCATTCACAACGTGGGCCTGACAACATCCAGAGTATCCGACACTCTTGTGGCACCAGGTGCAGAATTTTCATTCAACAAAACCTTGGGGGATGTTTCTGCAGAAACTGGTTTTCGTTCGGCCTACGTCATCAAAAATGGCCAAACCGCTTTGGGTGACGGTGGCGGCGTTTGTCAAGTCAGCACCACAGTTTTCCGCTCTGTCTTGAATGCCGGCCTCAAAGTCACCAGAAGAATTCCCCACAGCTACCGGGTTAGTTACTATGAATTGGACAAAAAGCCCGGGGTCGACGCCACCGTTTACGCTGGTAACACTGACTTTAGGTTTGTCAACGACACCGATCACTACGTTTTGCTCCACGGCGAAGCCGACAGCCGCAAACTGTATATGTTCTTTGAAATTTATGGCACCTCAGATGGCCGCACCGCCGAAATTGTTGACCATAAAACCTGGAACTATCGTCCTGCTCCAGCGCCAGAATATATTCCCGATCCCAGCTTGCCACCCGGAAAATTGCAACAGGTTGACTGGGCCGCTTCTGGTATTAGCGCCAGTTTTGTCAATGTGATTAAAGACAAGTTTGGCACTGTGATTAGAGAAGATAAATATACCTCAAATTACCGACCGTGGTCAGCTAAATATTTGCAGGGTGTGGCTCAATAAGTTTTAAGGTTGAAAATAGACCTTTTAATTGATATATCAATATATAATTAGAATTGAATTTTTGATCTTTTGTGATATATTTAGAGGATAGGTAAGGCTTACTGATATACATGACTCAAGTAGAAAGAGGATTTAGTTCTGTTTCGCAACTCGCTAATAAGATCGAGACCCACGCAATTGTCATAACTTTAGCGGGCGATCAAGTCTTAAAAAAACTTAGAGGCTGGAGTGAAGTATCCGAAACTATTCTGCCTGTTATCAGCGCATATTTTAGTCAACTCAAAGAAACTCTTAACAAGATTGCCGCTGAGATTGAAACTTCAGAACAAAGTTTAGGGATTGTTACTCCCCAACCAGAAAATGAAGAAACCAGCTCAATCCAAGCACCACCTATTAGCAAAGCTGAAACTGAAATACATAATCCAACTGAGGTAGTGTTTTTCACCCTTGATGAAATTTCCATCATTGCCAATCGAATTGATCGTTCAGATCCTCCTAAAAAAGAGTGGAGTTCGCTGAGATTTCGGTTCCCAATACTCAACCAGTTAATCAAGGCCAGTTTTAGCACCACGGTAGAAAAAGAAGGCGCTTTTGAAATCAAATTAAGTTCTGCTAGGAACAATGGGCAGCAGTTTTCAGCAATGGAAGTTGAGCTATTAAAATTCTACGATCAATACTGCCGGGATCTATCTTGAGTTAAAATTAGACTATCTCTAGCATACTTTTGCTCAAGCTGCTTTTGTTGTGTTCTGTCAACTTCAGCTGCCAGTTCTTCTAAGGCCAGCAGATGAAATCAATTGGGCTGCCGATGCATATTCCCCGGACATCCGTTATAATCCACCTCATGGACTCGCGCTACTCACCCCAATTAGTTGAGGGTCAAATCTACAAACTCTGGGAAAAGGCTGATGCTTTTAAGCCGGCGGTTCATTCGAATGGCGCAAAGCCTTTCTCGATTATCATGCCGCCGCCCAACGCCAATGACCCACTACACATTGGCCACGCCATGTTTGTCACCATCGAAGATATCTTGATCAGGTACCACCGGATGCGGGGCGACGACACAGTTTGGGTGCCGGGCACCGATCACGCTGGGATTGAAACTCAGTACGTTTTTGAGAAAAAGCTAGCCAAAGAAGGTCAGTCCCGATTTAACTTTGATCGAGCCACACTTTTTGAGATGATTTGGCAGTATGTTCAGGAGAACTCTGGGGTCGCCATTGATCAAATGAAAAAACTGGGCGCTTCGGCCGATTGGTCGCGTTACAAGTTCACCTTGGACAAAGATATTGTCGAAAAAGTGCTGGAAACTTTTATCAAACTACACAAAGATGGATTGGTGTATCGCGATTTACAACTAGTTAATTTTTGTACTAAGTGCGGCACTAGCTACTCAGAACTAGAAGTCAATCACCTTGATCAAACTACCCCGCTCTACTATATTAAGTACCGCTTGGCTGATGACCCCACTCAACACATTACCGTGGCAACCGTCAGGCCTGAGCCGATTTTTGCCGACACTCACTTAGCCGTCAACCCAACTGATAGCTCAAAACAAGGGTTGATCGGCACAAAAGTGCTCAATCCCCTCACCAACATTGAAATGGAAATTATTGCTGATGAATACGTTGATCCTGAGTTTGGCACTGGTATTGTCAAACTCACTCCCGCCCACGATTTCAATGATTTTATGATCGCAAAAAAGATTGGTATGCCAATTATTTCTGCTATTTCTACTCAAGGAAAAATCTTGCCAAATGGGGGAAAATATGCCGGCCTTTCTGTTCAAGAGGCTCGCACACAAGTGGTGGCAGATCTAAAAGCCAAAGGATTGATAGAAAAGATTGATACAGCATACCAAAATCGCATTGGCACCTGTTATCGATGCGGCAAAGTCATTGAGCCACTGCCCTTGCCTCAATTTTTTGTCAGTCTTAAAAACCAAAAAATAAATTTAGTAAAAAAAGTGTTGGCGGCACTAGACGGCAAAGAAACTAAAATTATGGGGGCTGGGCGTGAAAAAATCCTGAGAAACTGGTTGGAAAATCTTAATGACTGGAATATTTCTCGCCAAATTGTTTGGGGTATAAAAATGCCCGTTTGGTACAAAATCAAAGGCAATGAAACAAAAATCAATGTCTCATTCTTAGCCCCCGATGGCAGCTACACCACTGGCCTACTCGAAGAAATGCTGCAACAATTTTCTCTGGCCGACATCAAAAAAGGTTTGCAAAGTTTGGTGGCAGCAGCCGAAGTTGAATACCTAGTTTTAACCACTTCCCCAACAGACGAAGACAACTACCTTCCAGAAACAGACACCTTTGACACTTGGTTTTCTTCTGCCCAGTGGCCCGTCCTCACCCTGCAAACCAACCAAGCCGGCGACTTCGACCGCTTCTACCCCACCACCGTGATGGAAACCGCCTACGACATTCTTCTTTTCTGGGTGATGCGAATGATGTTGATGGGCAGTTACTTGACGGGAAAATCCCCCTTCTCGGTCGTCTACCTCCACGGCCTGGTGCGCGACCAGCACGGCAAAAAGATGAGTAAAAGCAAAGGAAATGTTGTTAATCCACTCGAAATCATTGAAAAATACGGCGCCGACGCTTTGCGCATGGCGCTAGTGATCCGCTCCACTCCGGGTTTGGATAAATCAATTGGTGAGCCCGACTTCAGAGCCGCCAGAAACCTCAGCAATAAAATTTGGAATGCCGCCAGATTTGTGATTCAACTTGACCAAGAAAAAACTCCCAACACCGCCGCTCCAAACATAATATTCTCCAAAAAACTCATCCAAATTACTCAGTCGGTGAGCGCCAACCTAAACAATTATCAAGTTGGCATCGCTGCCGACACCCTCTACAACGAATTTTGGCATTGGTACTGCGATCATTGCATTGAAGAAGCAAAACGAGGTAACATTTCCCGACCAAAAATGATCGAAGGTCTAATCACTTTCCTCAAGTTGCTACACCCATTTATGCCGTTTGTCACCGAGGCAATTTGGCAAGAGCTCCATCAAGCTGGCTTAGTTAAAAGCCAGTTGCTTATCACAACTTCCTGGGAGAAAACCCCAGATAGTGACTAGCTAATGTAGCTACTTGATTGATACAATAGGCAAATGATTGTTATTCTGCAGCTGCAGTTGCTGTTGGCGCTTGGTTTGTTTTTGTTTCAACTCTTTCTTGAGTATATCAAGCAGGTGCGAGTGATGTTGTTCTCTACCCTGCTTTTTTTGATGGCGGTGGGGCTACTGATTGCAAATCTGAGTGCTCTACCAAAACCACCAGACCAACCCCCTTTACTCTCAATTCCCGCCAACTCAACCATGACTGCCCAATCCTTTACTCTTGAAGAATATAACCAAAAGCTAACTCACCTTACTACCCTAACCAACCTTCAGCCAACTGATCGGGATGTATTAATCAATCTTTCACTCTTGTTGCAAGCTCAACGCCAAGATGATAAAGCCCGGGAATATTGGTTGGCGGCGCAGCGGCTAGATCCCAACAACCCTCTCTTTGTTCAACCTCAAGCCGTCAGCGCTCTCTAGTAACTTCCGCTCATCTGCCGCAATGCATTTTTAACGTATTCGATGAGCCACAAAAAATCCCGCCCAAATGCTAGTTGGCGGGACTATTCAATAATAGACTTGTTGCGAAATAACAAGTCTAAGAACCTGTCTGATAAGTCGCATTCCACTACAAGTCAACAGGCTTCGGCAAAAGAAATGATTCATCACTCCTCGAAGTAATTGTCACTACTACTTCGTCGTTCAGAACACTTTTTTGCTCGAACCTGATTGCCTTTCGTGACGAAAGGGACTTATCAAACAGGTTCTAATAAATATTCTACTTGGTTTCTGGTTCGTCTGATTTATTGGCTGTCTCACTGCCAACCTCAGTCGCTGCTCCCTCAGTTGGAGCGACCTCACCTTCGACTACCTCTGGAACCACCTCTTCAACTACTTCCTCTTTCACTTCTTGAACAATCACTAATGGCTCATCGATTTCTTCTTTGGTTAGCAAAACTTTAATTGTTGCCCGATCGTATACTGCGTCAGCCAAGCTTAAACTTTGACCAATTTCAGTCAGACCCGAGATATTTAGGGTAATAGTATCTGGAAGATCAGCCGGCAAAGCCTCAACCTCAAGCATGTCTTTAACCAAGAAAATATTGGCACCCACAATACTCGCCTCGCCCACCAACTCCAAAGGCACTTCTGCTTGGACTTTTTCCTTTAAATTGACACGCTTGAAAGCCAAATGAAGTGGTTCACTGGTAATTGGGTCATATTGAATTTCATCGATAAGAACGGGAATTTCTTTATCACTTTCATCAAAAGACAGATATATCAATCCTGATTCACCCTCGTTCTTTAAATGTCTCTGTACATCGGACTTATTTAGTTTTATAGCAATTGACTTTTCTTCCTCACCAAACACATTCCCAACAGTTTGACCCATTTTTCTCAACTTCGAAGCATTTTTACCGATTTCGATGCGATCAAAGACGTGTAGAAGACTTTTTTGTGTGTTTGACATAGGTGGTAGTGAGTAAATTTTACTCATTGACCCTCTCTATCAAGATGTCAAATGAGTTACAGACCTGAAATTATACCATATACCAGCAAAAATTAGTTTAGATCGATGTATAGCTGTTATTTGCCTCCGTCTGCAAAACATAAAAATAATCTTACTACTTAAAAGATATGCCATAAAAACTATGACCAACCGAATCCTTGTAGAAAGAGGCGACGTTGTTTTTAAACTCGGCCTGAGGAGCAATCAACACTGGTTTTAACTCAGCGGCTGGTTTGATTTGTAGCGAAAAAGGGGTTTGTCCAAAACCCGGTTGTTGCTGCTCAAAAAAAGCGTAAGAAAAGGCCTTACTTTGGTTCTGAAAGGGAAGGGTGTAGGTGATCACCACCGCTCGAGATTCTTTGACCGGGACTTCGAGGAAAAAACCAATTACTCTCCTCAAGTTTTCATTTTTAACCGACAAGGAATCCGGCTCGATTGGCTTGCCATCAATCAGTACGGTTTCACCAATCGCCGCCGCCGGCAAATACAGCCTAGCAAACACTTTATAAGAACCTTTTGGCCAAGACTCCGTTTGAGCGGTGTTGTGATATGTAATCGTCCGGATATGAGCGGCTTGGGTGGCAGTTAAGGCTACTTGGTCGTCAATTGTCCGCTCTAGGTAATAATTAGCTTTATTGATCCCAACGTTGGCTTCAATTTGAGCGGCCACATCAACCAAACAGTTGTCTGCTTCTAGTTGGGGAGGGCAGTCTGGTTGAAGCAACGCCCCAGACCAACCAAGAGCTTTGACTGTATTTTGTTCGTCAGCTGCCTTAAATGAAGCCAAGATATGATACTCTGCAAAGTTTTGCTGGAGAGCGGCAAAAAGTGGAGTCGCTTTTTCCTTTGGCAGCGTAGAGATCTTTTTAAGAATTTCTTCAAACACTTTTTTCCGGTAGTCTTCTTTGTTATCAACCAGAGAAACTTCAGAGTGGAACTCAAATTGATCCTGAAGATTTTTATGGGTCACCACTTCGTTATAATCTGGTAAATCCAATGGGCCGGTTTTCTCCAAAATGTTCTCAAGTCCATACAAATCAATCGTTAGAACCCCATCGACGTCAACCCCAAGGCTTTTTTCTAAAAACCAGGTAATTTGATTGGCGGCATCTGGAAAGTTGGGATTCCAGTTGCTGTCAAAAAAATGCCAGTATTTTTCGCCGAGATACTTTTTTATCTCTTCTGGCGGCACCACCAAACCCCCAAGTTGTTTGTCAATTTCTTCCGAACTTAAAACTCTAATTGAAGTGAGTGTTCCCTGGTTAAAAGTCAGTAACGCCACGTCTTCAAGAAAACCACCGGTTGGTCGCAACTCCTGATTGTTTTGGAGCAACACGGCGTAGGTTCGCTTCTGGTTAACACCCAGCCAATCGCCAATCAAGGGAGAAATTTGTTGATACGCAGCTAAACCGTCTTTTTTTTGTTTTAGTTGTTCCCCATAGCTTTGAATAGCAGCGCTGAGTTGGTCCGATTGAAGAAGGGGCGAGCTTTCGTCGGCTAACTCAGCGTACAAGGTAGATAGGTTTTCATAGGCTGTAACAGCCTGAGTGCTTAAATTTGCGGTGGTTAGGAGCACGTCACCGCTATCTAAACCCATTGACTGTAAATAAAGCATTTCAGCCAACTGATCGGCCCTCAGCGATTGTTCAGTTGTGTTGATTAAATTATCACTGATAGAAGCAAGTAGCTGCGCTTCTTCTAGAGCTGGTAAACTCAAAACTGTTGAATAAGTGTCTGTTTGAAGACCAACAATTTTTGACAAGCGTTTGAGCTGAGGAGCCAAGTTTTGACTAAGGTTTTGGGGATCGCCGGATACTGGCTGAACCAAAAAGTCGCTCACTGAACGACGTAGCATCTGGACGCTCACCATAAAAACAACCGCCAAAGAGACAATTCCCAAGCCCATGCCGGTAAAAGCCAGCCCACTGTAAAAGAAAGTTGTCCGCTTCTTTGAGCGTTTGGAGATTGTTTTTTTCTCGGTTTGAGTTTTCTTTTTTTGCGTCCGTTGATGGCCTAGGTGAGTTTTGGTAAACAGCTGCTGAATTTCTTGATTTAAGTCGAATTGTTCGTTTGGTGTTTGATGGTCATCAGTAGTAGTTTGGGAAGTGGTTTTTAGTCGAGAACCAGCCTTTTCTGTTTCTTCTGGTTGCTCATTAAAAAATTGGTTTGGGTTGGGTTGTGAAGTTGGGGTTGGAGTAGGTTCTGACTCGCTGATGCCTAAATCAGCCATACCTAACCAAAGTTCTTGTGCTTCTTTTACCGGTTGTGACTTTGTATTAACGCTTGCAGCGACTATTAAGGGGCCAAACACTGTTTCCCAAACCGAAACAGCGGGCACATATCTGGGAGAGGGGAGTGATTTGGCAAAGTTGGTGATTAACGCCTCAGCATCATCGGTGACAAAATTTTCGACAACTGAAAATGGAATTGTTGGTTGTGAACTAACCAGTACCTCCTGAATATCTAGGGGAGAGAAGTGATATGACTGATAGCGCTGTTTTAGCTGTTTGACCACTTCGGTCGCCTTAACCGAGTTGCCTTTGATCACTGTGCTGGTGTGCTGTGGCTTTAAGAAGTAAGTTTTTGCCCGCTCCAAAAAACTAACTACAGCTTGAGGATGAAAATTTATTGATGGCTGGTAGAGTTTTGCTTGAGATAAATCTTGGCAGAGCAGCGAAAAGGCGGATAGTTCTAGTTTGGGATCAATAATATCTTGACCGAAAATGAAAATTGCATTGGGCAATAGGTTGTTAAAAAGGAGAATAGCTTCAGCCTGGACTCTAAATAATTCCTGAGCAAATGGGATTTCTCCGGGTACTTGCTCTTGAAACTGTCCGATCACTGGTAAGACGATGGTGATTTTGTTTTGTAAGGGTCTTAAAATCTCTTCTAACCCATTAAAATCAGATTTAAAATCCAGGTAAAATTGAATATCGGTCACCCAAACAAGTTTATAAGCGCTCGCCAATCTTGCTTGAATGGCTGTCGACTGACTCAACTCGGACAAAGTATGCGACTCAATTTGGACTTGTTCTTGAGAGAGTTGGCGTTCAAAAGCGGTAGCTAAAAATTGGCCGTGATGAAGAATCACCACTAATGGTTGATCTGCCACAAACTCAGTGGTAACGACATTTCTAGACATTTGATTTTGATTGTTAGTTCTTACTGCTAACTGATTGTAAAAGTCTGAGGCCTAAAAGACCAGTCCAGAGCGCTAAGTGAGTGGTATTAGTAATTTTGAAGTTTTAAGATTTGCTCTCGTCCAAGGCTTGATTAACCAGTTTGTCAGCAGCTTTATTTTCTTCTCGGGGAATATGAACAAAATGAGATGGGCAGGGTAGTTGTGATAATTTTTGCCAGCAACGATCAGCTAAAGCGTACATTCGGTCGTCTTTAATTTTCCATTTTCTAGACAGTTGCTCTACTACTAACTTTGAATCTAGCTTCCAGGTTATTTGAGTGGGCTGTAGCTTAGTAGATTTTGAAAGCAACCAATTAAGTGCGGTCAAAACGGCGGTGTACTCAGCTTCGTTGTTGGTAGCAATCCCAATTGCTTGTTTCAACTTGATTGAAGGTTTTCCCTCTAGACAAATTAGAATCCCAATGGCAGCCGCGCCCGGGTTACCTCTCGATCCGCCATCGGTGTTAATCACTAAGTTCATGTAATTAGTTTTTCTTTCTAATAGTTAGTCGTCTCAAGCGGCCTTCGCCCTCTGACAAACTTTCTAGTTGGTCGGCTTCTGGCAGTTCTGAAAGAGTGGTGTGAATGATAAACCGTTCATGAGCGGGCAAAAATGATTGAAAAGTAAATGGAGAATTAGTTTCTAGCACTTTTTGAGCAACGGAGTGAGTAATTTCTTCTAGCCGTTCCGCTCTGTCTTGACGGTAGTTGTTGATGTTTAACAAAATCCGTTTGCCTTTTTCGGCTGCATCCGCCTCGGTTTTTTCTTGAAAAATTATTCTTAAGATTCTTTGCAAGGATTCAAGTGTATCGCCGTGAAAACCAATAAAGCGGCCGGAATCTTCTTCTGGTAAACCAAGGGAAATTTTTAAATAGTCACCGTCTTCTTTTTGATCGACGGTAATTAATTCAGCAGACACTCCGCAGTGCTCAGCGAGTTGAGTTAAAAAAGTATTAATTGTCATATAACCTTTCTTTTTTGAATATGAGTTTAAACGCCAGCTAATTTTGCTGCCAAGCGCTGATAGTATGTTTTCAGACCACCTGGTCCAGTCACATACCATTGTTGAACAATACTAAAAATAGTGGTGGCTACCCAATATAAAGCCAAACCTGAGGGAAAACGCAAAGCAATGAAGCCTGTCATGATTGGCATAATATACAACATTTGTTGCTGCATACTGACGGCCATGTCCGCCACATTTTCTTCTTTTTTATTCGCTTCAACAATCACTTTTTTCTTACTAATGTTAGAAACTAAATCCGGCTGTTCAGCGCCCGGAGCAATCATAAATGAGAGAATGAATTGAGTGGCAGCCGCCAAAACTGGCAGGATGTAGAAGCCGTCGGGTTTGGTTAAATCAAGCCATAAAAAACTAGGATTAATCGCAATCCCATTGATTTCAGATTGATTCAAAAACGAGATAAAAACCCGATAGAGAAAAATCAATACCGCCAGCTGGATTAATTGGGGGATGCAACCAGCCAAAGGATTAACGTTGTACTTTTTATACATCTCCATTTGAGCGGCTTGGAGCGCCGCCGCATCCTTGCCGTGTTTCTTTTTCAACTTAGCTAACTCAGGTTGTAGTTCCTTCATTTTCTTTGAAGCTTTGAGTGAAGAAGTGGTTAAGGGGAAGAGGAGGGAACGGATAATCACGGTAAAAAGCAAGATTGCTACGCCTAAATTACCTGAGTACTGATATAAAAACAACAGTACTTCAGTAATATATTGAGAAATTGTCTGAAACATAGTTTACCAACACCGGAGAAGTCTCCAAGTTCCTTTTACTAAGCCTTTTATACATCCTTCAGTTTGAATGGTCTTAAGGTAATACTGACTACAAGTCGGGGTGTGTTTACAGTAACTGATTGTACCGAATCCCGAAAGAATCAGTAAGTGACGAAAGGATTGAGTAAATCGATAGATAAAAAGCGTTAATTTCATGAGTGAGTGGTAAATAATTGAGCAAGTTCGGCGGTTAATCTTGGTACAAATTGTAAAGCCTGAGCGCGTCTAATCACAATTACAATCATCAATTGAGTTTTTGGGTGCGCTACCACCAGTGGTGCACAAAGATCATATATAATTCGTTTGAGGGCGTTCCTTTCAACAATTGTTTTGACGGTTCCCTTGGCGATAGTTACCTGAAATTGTGGCCCAAATAATTGGGTGGGAGCCAACTTCCAATACACCGTAAACTGTTCTGTAAAAATACGGTGAGCTGTTTTGAAAAAATCTAGTTGATGATGTAAATCAAGTTTGTATTTTTTCGCTAGCATGGGTTTTTACGTGTGAGGGACAATCACTGTTAGTTTTCGTCTTTGTTTAGCCCGTCTTCGTTTCAGAACATTTCTGCCCGAAAGAGAAGTCATCCGCTTTAAAAAGCCGTGTTTTCTAACTCGTTTGCGTTTTTTTGGGTTCCAGGTTCGTTTTGTCATAAGCTGGCATTATATCATAGGATTAAAACTATTCTGTCTTAAAAACTTAAACTATTGATTGATCCGAAAGGGCATAATTAGGTGTAAATAATTAAGCTCGTCTTGAGACTTAAAAACAGCGGCTTTTTGACTGCCTTTAAGCGACATTGTGAGTGATTCTGATTGAATTGTCTGTAAATAATCGAGTACATACTTTGCATTAAAAGCAATCGAACCAACTTCCCCGGTTATTTTTGAGTGACCAACCACGCCTTCGTAGTTACCCGCAGTCGAGGAGAGGGCACTCACTTTGAGCTCTGTTTCAGAGAAATGGAGTAGAACGATACTTGATTCTCTCGAAAAAATCAGACCTCGCTTCAACTGATCCTGAAACTCAGCGGTTGAAACAGTGATTTGGGTGGTAAAAGATTCAGGAATAATTTGGCGGAATGGGGGATACTCGCCGTCAATCAACCGGGCAAATACTTCAACCTCGTCAAAGGAAAAGAAAACTTGTTTCAGCTCTTCTGAAACTGAGAATGAGAGTTCTTGAACCTGAAGCAACTCGGCAATCCGTTGGACTTCTTCTAAGACTTTAGCGGGAATAATCAACGAAGTGATTTGTTTAGTTTTTAGCGGTATAGACAGCACTGATAATCTAAAGCCGTCGGTGCCGGCGACAGTTAGTCCTTCGGGGGAAAACTCAAGATAGACACCAGTTAGTACCGGTCGAGTAGGATCGAGTGAAGTACTTTTAATCACGTATTTTTTAATGTCATCGATTACCGATCTAGGTAAAACAAACTTTTCTCCTTCAACTTTGGGAAAAGGCGGATATTCTTGGCTGGTTTGAATCGGTAGAGAAGCCTTACCAACCGCCGAGATAATATCAAGTTGAGTGTCTTTCTGCTCAATGGTAACTGATCCAGCTGGAAATGATTGAATGATTTCTTTTAATTGCTTGCCTGGTACGGTTAAATTACCTTCTGCTTCGACTTTAGTTGGCACTTGGGCTCTAACGCCAAAATACAGATCGGTAGCAGCAATCGTGCAGCTTTTTTTAGTGACTTCTAGCAAAACCGATGAAAGAATTGGCAATGAGGGACGAGTAGGAATTGCCTTTTGAAGATAATTAAGTGCTTGTTGGAAATTTTCTTGTAATACAATTTGTTTCATAGTTCCGTCTTCCTAATATAATATAAAGTAGTTGTATTAGTAGTAGAGAAACTGGATTTTTGCGAATAAACCCGATATCTAAGCCATAAAAAACCACTGCGAAAACAGCGTTGAAAACTCCGGTCTTTTTTGTTGACAACAATTGTGGATTGATTGTGGATTTGCGGATAAACAGTCAGCACTCATACACAATGTCTCAATTTATACACAACGCCACACGTTCTAACCCACATCTTTTCAACAGCGTTATTCACATCCGTGGATAACTTTTTTAAGCTCCAAGCAACTTTAATGAGAAATTGCAGTTAAGGTTGTCCTAAGCGCGGAAATATCTTGTTGTAGTAAATCATCAATATTCATTTCTCTCTCGACTTTATTGACTGCGTGCAGAACACTAGTGTGATCCCGACCGGCAAACCAACGACCAATTTCGGTTAAAGGCAAGGAAAGTTCTTTTTTTAGTAAAAACATACAGACATGACGAGCTGTTACCAAACTTTTAATTCGACTATGACCTTTGAGTGAAGATTGCTTGATGTGATAGTGATTGGCCACGGTTTTAATGATATCACCAGGCGCAACTTTAATTCGCGGTCGCTTAGTTTCAATCTCTAGCTGTAAAATTTCATCAATCAATTCCGGGCTAAGTTCTTTTTTCTTGAGTTCGATTTCAGATCGGATGCTGGTGATGATGCCTTCAATTTTTCGGGCACTATCAACCCTGGCGGCGATGGTTTTTGCCATCTCGATAGAAATTGGTAGGTTTTGGGCTTTTGACTTGACTAATAAAATGGCAGTGCGCAGCTCAAAAGATGGCTGCTGAATATCGATCATTAAACCGGCCTCAAATCTAGAACGCAACCGATCCTCTAAAAGGGTAATTTCATGCGGCGGTCTATCTGAGGTAAGTACGATTTGGTGGTTAACTTTTGTGAGGGCATTAAAAGTATGAAAAAATTCTTCTTGGACCGCATTTTTACCGGCGATAAACTGAATATCATCAATTAACAGAATATCGACGGTTCGATATTTTTCTTTGAAGTTCCGGGCTTTTTTGGTTTGAATGGCGTTGACAATCTCGTTGGTAAACTCTTCACCAGTGCAGTATAAAATTTTAACTAACGGGTTGTTTTTAAGAATATTATTGCCAATCGCCTGCATTAAATGGGTTTTACCAACGCCAACGCCGCCGTATAAAAACAACGGGTTATATGACAAACCAGGTCGGTTGGAAACGGCGGTGGCAGCGGCGTGAGCCATCTCATTAGTGGTAGAGACGGCAAAGGTTGAAAAAGTGTAGTCAGAGCGCAAGCCGATGCCGCGGGCTTGAGCTTCAAGTCTGTCTTGAGCCGCTTCAGACAACCGTTCTTGGCTGAATAAATCTTCTACTCGAGGCGATTGATCTGAGTTGGCTGAAAAAGAGTTGGTAAAGGCGCTCGACGACTGGTGACTGTACCTATAGGAGGGTTGAGTTTGCCTTGGCACGCTGGTCGGCGCAGAGATTGGTTGTTCAAAATCGTCATGTTGGCCAAAAACTGGATTGCCAACTCGATATTGGATATCACACGAACGATCTAAGATCGAGTCAAGTACTTGTTTGATTTGGAGATGTAAATTCTTGTTCAAATTAGTTGAGTGAAAAGCGGTTGGGCTGGTGATTGTCACCCGAGCTTTGTCAACCCCAACCAACTCAATTTGAGTAATCGGATTAGATAAAATCCAAGTGTTGTAGACGGCTGGGCTCAGCTGCTGCTGAATATAAACACAGTACTGCTTCCAAAGCGAGGTAATCTGAGTTGTAGAAAAGGACTGACCATCCATAACAAACGATCTATCAAACTATTTAATAACGAGGGTTGGGGGCAGCGAACTCTAGTAATCACAGTTATACACAGGGTTATTCACAAAAATCAAGGGCTAATTTTTATCTAATAGACCTACTGTGGTTTAGTTTGGCGGAGAATAGTTGTCGATGCTATCTGGGTTGTAACTATGTTGTTGAGGCGGCTGGGATGGTTTTATCCCAATTTGCGTCCCAACTGTTTGCGTAATTTGGGAAGGATTGGTGTTGTTGACACTAGCACTAGATTCTTGGCTTTCCCAATCAGTTTGTTTATTAAATAACTTGTTTTCAACTACTTGGTCAAAGAGTGTTTTTTTATTCTTTTGCACTTGTAATGGGGTAAGAGTCCGGTCTGGGGTTTCTTGGACAGTGCTATGCATTAGTAATCGTTGGCGTTTAAATATTTCCTCTGGATTAGTGGTAATAATGCCGTGTTCTTCTTCGCTAGCAACAACCCTGAGAGCAACGTGATTTTGACCGGCAAAAAAGATGCCCTCCCCAATATCAGAGGTGACCAATAATTGGCGCTCACCTTGCGACAAATAAAACGTTTCGGCTAAAACAGGAATTGAGGCGGTTGATTGTTTCATTAACAATTGAATTGAGGCGTTGGTGACGATGGCTTTGCCGTAATCGTTGTGCAAAAAATCTTCGACATCTTGGGTGATAGTGGTGATACCAAGATAATATTTTCGGGCGCGCTTGACCATCGAGAAAATAAATGAAGCTGAGTCCGGGTGTTTCATAAAATACCAAGCCTCATCGATAATTAGTAGGCGGCGTTTCAGGGTTTTTCGCACCCTGGTCCAGATAAAGTCCAAAATCACATACATCGCAATTGGCCGCATGACTTCTTCCATTTCTCTCACAGAAAAGACGGTGAACTGGCTGGTGATATTAATATTGGATTTTTGGTCAAAAATACCTCGGAACGAACCAGTGATAAACTTCTCTAATCTAGCGGCGATATCGGCCGAGTCCTGGTTTTCCATACCAATTAAAGCTTTGTAAACATCCTCCATTAGTGGCGGCTCGTTTTGTTGAGTGCCCGGATCTGGGGTGATGCCTTTGGCTTTGTAGGCGGCCACTAAGGCTCGGTCGAGTAAAGCTTCTTGTTGAGCCGACATTTCACCCAACATAACTTTTAGCAAACCATGAATTGAAATAATTTTTTGTCCCAACTCGTTAGCGCCTTCTTCATAAATATTCGAAAGGTCGAACGGATTAATTTTGGCAGTCGAGTTAAAAGTAAAATTAATGTATTCGCCGGCTACTGCTTTGGCCACTTCTTCGTACTCATGCTCAGGATCCATTACAATCACCTCAGTCCCAAACATTAGTTGACGCAAAATCTCCAGCTTGACCGTATAAGACTTGCCGGCACCAGACTTGGCAAAAATAACCATGTTGGCGTTTTCCATCTTAAACCGGTCAAAAATCACCAGCGAATCATTGTGCTCATTGATGCCGTACATAATGCCGGTTTCCATAGTTAACTCCGAAGAAGTAAATGGAAAAGTGGTGGCTAAAGAAGTGGTATCCATGTTGCGGGTAATCGAGAGTTTATCGCTACCCATCGGCAGCGTAGTTTTAAAACCTTCATCCATCTGGAGGGTGGCCTTTTTAGAGACGATCAACAAGGCACCCAAGGTTGATTGAACGGCCTTGGTCACTTTATCCAATTGTTCTTTATCTTTGGCTTGAATGGTGATGTAGAGACCAAACTGAAAAAACCGCTCAGAGCCTTTAGCCAACTCTTCTCTAATGTAGCGGGCATCCTCTAACTTAACTTCGGTGTTAATGTTAGAAATTTTGCCGGCGCGCAGGTCAGACTGGATTTCAGCTTCCATTTCAGTGATTTTTCGCTTTAAGTTATCTAGAATTTCGGCTGAATCGACCGGAAAAATAAACATGGCGGTACTGATTTGATGAGGAAAGTTAATCAGCGGTGACAACCAATTGGCGGGCACCGTTCTGGGATAGCCAGCCACAAACAGAGTGCGGGTATAGGTAGAGTTGATTTTTTGGAAGGTAAAGTCAACCTCAATTGCCTCTGGGGCAATAATATCTTGAATAGTCACTAAACCCCGAGAAAATTGCTTGATTTTCTCAAGGTTCTTTTGATCCTGGAGTTCTTCCTCAGATGCAGCTGATTTCTTCTTTTTGCCGAACGGCAAAATAGTCGATAGTAAATCGGGCATTAGTCCTTATTGTACACACTCTAAACCACAACCGCCAACTCTCTAGTTTTACTGTCTCTGGTTTTATTGGGAAAGGCGACCGTATTGGCTATCAACCAATTATATCTCGGGAATCTCCGGCAACATTGGTTGTGTGTCCATATTGGCTTGTTCTGAGGTTGGCACCTGGGTTGAAGTCTCGGTTGTCGGAACAGAGCTTGTAGTTGGTGAATCAGCTGAGATCGTTGGATCGGCTGAGACTGGTGGTGAGGTTGGTGATGAAATAGGCGGTGTGTTTAGTGTGTTTGGTGGGGCACTCACTCCCATTTGCTGAACCACACTATTTAGGTTTTTCTGAATCGCCACTGGATCATCGGTTGTATTAGCAATAGTATCAGTCGAGGCAGCCATCGGTGTAGGAGTTGATATGGTTGGATCGGCCGGCATTTCAGTCAAAGTTGGGGGTGCCGGAACAGGTATTTCTGTTGGAGTTTCAATCGATGTTGTGGATGCTGTCATTGGTGAGGTTGGTTCAGTTGGAACTAAGGGAGTTGAACCAGGTGTGGTTGGCATGTCTGGGGTTGGGGACATCGGCATTGGGCTAGGTGCCGTATTAGGCAGGTTAGTTGCTGGCTGGGGTGATACCGGGGACATGCCGCTAACGGCGGAGGTGGTTAGATCAATGTTCATAGGACTTCCTTGAATACTTGCTTCTACTAGAGGGCTGGCATAACTACTACTTTCCGCGATGTGCTGTCCCTCGGCAGCTTCGGGATTGTAACGAATATAGAACAGTTGAATGATTTCTTGCGTGGTGAGTTGGCGAGAGAACAAGCCAATTCGGGCAAACTGAGCGATTAAGTGATCTCGGCGCGGCTCTAGGATATTTTGAGCCTTTTCTAGTAAGAGCGAGCGCTCGATTGAAGTAATGTCAAACTTTGAGTGACCTGGCAAAACCGATTTGGCGCCGGCAAAACCAAGCTCAATTGAGTTGGCAGCGATCACCACGTAAAACTTTTTATCCAACACATTCCGGTCGTGAATTAAATTACTCACAAACTCACGGTATTGACGAATCCGTTTGCGGATGGTTTCATTTGAAGCGTCAGCTTCTTGATCTTTGAGCAGAGAAAGGTAGGAAGTGACGTCTTTAGTTTGCGAATTAATTACTACTTGAATTGGATAATTAAGTGAATTAAGCAGACCGGCATAGGCATACATCACCGCGTCTTGTTCTTCTTCGGCCAAGAGACCAAAGTTCATGGCGTCAACAGTCAAAATGATCGAAACTGTGCCATCTTTCATGATCACAAAATTGTTGGTGATATCGTGAATATCTAAAAATTGTTGGGTGGTGGATGAAATAATATCAGCAGCCATAGTTACCCGTCATCTTATCCTCATTAGACCTATTGCGAAATAAGCAATACTGTTAATTTTGCATATATTTGAGCATTTTTGAAGGCACAGATTGACGATAGTTGCCTATGTCACTTGGGTAAAGATGTAACATACAAAAATGCCAAATAGATGTGAAAGTGCTGTCATTCTTATTTCGCAATAGGTCTATTTACTACGAATTTCCAGCGGGTCAACAATTGAATCCTTGAGCGTAATTTGAATTGGCTCAAAGACAAAACCATCTTTTTGCACTTCTACTAAGTATTGACCGGGTCTGAGTGGAGTGGTGATTGAGAACTGACCTAGTGGATTGGTTTTGACGGCTCTGACAACACTGCCTTTTTCGGTCGAAATTTCAACAATCGCATTCGCTAAAATTTGGTTGTCTTTAGTTAACACCATTCCTACCACTCGGTTGGGCTCGGTCGGACGATCGGGAAATGGCAGGGCAGCGTTAAACGTGGCCTGAGTGGCTGATTGAAGGGTGTTTTGTTTTGTGTTGGGCCGCTGCTCAAAAAAAACTTGAGGCCCTAAGTCTGAAACGTCGTGTTTATACTTTTCCAACTCTTCTGACTTTGCTTTGGTTGTGGGCTTGATAGAAATGGCTTCTTCTTCTGGAATTTCGATGTTTTGCGCCACCTGTTCAGTCTTTAGAAAGACATCTTTTTTATCTGAATACTCAGAGGTGGTGGCTGCCACTGGATCGGGTAGGATCACATTAGGCATGGTTTGGGCAGCTTCTAGTTGTGGCGAGAAGACTGCTCCAACTGGAATATTTTCTGGCGTTTGCTCGAGTCGCAGTAATGGTCTAACCCGAATAGTGAGGGTTGGTTTTTGAATGTTGGTCGGGTTGTTACTAGCCACTGCTTGAGGGCTGGTTTCAAAAAGGTTCATTACCACCGACAATTGTTGTTCTTCGTAAACCGTTAGGTCCTCTGGGTTGGGGGTGATGGACTTAGTGCTGTTGAGGAACTCTTTAATTCGCTGTCGGCGTTGAGGAGTGAGGTCGACTTCTTTAACCTGAATTAAATTATCCTTGTCGCCTTTGTAGAGGAATGGTTCTGGAATATTTTGTGCCCGCTTCCAAAAAAATTGTGTCGGCTTATAAATAATGCCAAAAAACGTCGCCAGCCAATGGCTGATTGGCCGCTCTTCGATCGGCACAAAAGCCGCCAACAAGCCGCCGCCGGCAAAGAAAACGATCAACGGCCACTTGATGATGAAAACCAAATTAGTTTGATAAATAGCTAATGAGATTAACACACCGACCAAGACCTCACCAAACTGTTTTAGCGTCATGCTGCCAACAATGTGAAACCGATAACTGGTAATATCCTGTGGTATCGGATGTTCTTTCATCTTTTTAACCAACAACAAACAACCTGTTTTTGGTTACAGGCAGTACATACACTCTAATCTTATCATTTTGAGTTGAAGCTGTCTTTTGTTGATTTGGGTGAGGTTGTGAGGGTAGTGAGTGATTAGGGGAGGTGGTGGGGAGTGGCGTCATTAATTTGAAAATTTAGTTTGAATGGCGGGGGTGATCACCTCTGCCTGGAAGGTTTTGTTTTGAGCGTCGGTCAGGTCGCCACTAAAGCGGTAGTAGGGGACGGCTTCTCCTGTTTCTGGGTCGGTGTGGTACTCAACTCCAGCAGAATTTAGAGAGCCGGCGGTGATTTGATCGTAGGAAACCTGACCCGGATCTAAGTATATACTACTGGCAATACTAGCTTGATCATCATTGATGTTTCGAAGGGCTTGAGTATAAGTGATGGTGTCATACGATCTTTGGGCGGAAGCAGAAAGATATGTTGTTTCAGCCTGGAGTTTTTGAAGTTTATTGCTGCTGTTGATCCAAACCACAACAACAGGATTCAAACTTTGACCAGAATACACGGGCAGATTTGCAGCCTGGATGGTGAAAGGGATGGCGGCGATGTCGGCTTTATCTGAGGTGGTTGGCACAACTTCTCCACCAGCACTTGAACCCAAAGAAACGTGCGCCAAGAGTGGTTGAAGTTTGGCGTCAGGATAGAGCTTGTCGACAATTTCTTGAGCAGTTGCTAACGCTTTTTGCTCGCCAACCACACCTGAGGGGGGTGGGTTTTTGCTTACTAGTTGGAAAGTGTTTGATTCTGGAAGAATATATAGTTTGTAGTCTAGACTTGAATATATTTGTGGATAGGTAGAACCCTTTTCTGGAGCTGGATCGGCAGTCAGAGAAAAATTGGTGAGGAAGGTATTAATGAAGGCATTTGTTTCAATAGTGATAGTTTTTGTTTCAACAACAGGCAATTTCTTGGGAATTAACACCACGTCGCCCGAATAAGTAACATTGTTGAACTGACTAACAGTGTTGTTGTAGTTTTTTTGCAGAATGGCTTGCTCTTCCACTTGAGTGGGAGTTAGGGCTTTGAGTAGTAAGGCAATTAAAACACTAGCAACTGCCAGGTATAACAATTTTCTGGTCCAACCAAATTGACGTAGCTGCGGGCTGTCGTTTAGTTGTGTGTACGCTAGTGGGCGGTTATTGTTGGTAGCAGTCATAGACTTGATCATCATTTGGATCGTTGTTGTTAAATCGTCGAATTGCACCCACGCCATCAGGCACAAGATCCTCAATCTTAAGTAAGTATGGGGGATTGGTCTTTACTTCATAGTGAAGGTGGTTGCCAAAGCTTGTTATTATTTTTTCTCCATCTGTACCATACCTATAGCCAGAATCATCAACAAGCCCAATTAGCTCTCCTACCTCAACTTGCTTAGTTTCTCCTTGTCTAATTGTTGAGCTATACATATGACCAAAGATCAGGGCAGCTGGGATACCATTAATAATTGTGGTAATTTTAACACTTATCCCATATCCATCACCACCTGGCATAGTAGGAGTATCGATTCTCTCAGCTGTGCCAGGAAAAGTGGCAAATATTTTTACACCCTCAACAGCGCCAATATCAAAGGCGCTAGCTTTGGGATGACTAAATTTATTGAGTGGCAGTTGGCGAATTGTACCAGATGAGGGCCAACAAGCAATTTTTGGATTGCCAACTCGGACGCTTTCGGTGGTGCGATAGGTTTGGTCAGACGCTTCTGGATAGTCGTTTCTGTTTATAACGTCAAAATTAACAATTAAGTTGTTTGCGACTATGGCGTCAGTTGTGTTTTCACCCAGCTCAACTTCATATGTTGCGGTGGTTGGTTTATCAATTAACTCTGGGAAATATGAACCACTAAACTCTGAAGTTGGCAGGGGATCGGGGACCTGATCGCCGTAGACTGAAAAGATATCCTCAAGATCATTAACAAGAATGCGATAGTTGCCTTTTGGTGTAATTGTCACGGTGTAGGTAACTGTGGTTTTGGTGTTATTTTCAATTTGATTGATTGAGGCGGTTTTTTCAATTTCAACAAACTTTGCTCCAGGCTGAAGACCGTCTTTGGATGCTTCTAACAAGCTGGGAGCATTTCTAGTGGGTAACGGAACAATAAAAGCACCAGCGATCACTAGGATGGTGGTGAGAGTCAGAATAACGGTGCTAAAAACGCCAATTAGCGGAGTGGCAACACCAATTGGCATGCCAAGAAAATTGCCAAATATGCCGCCAGAAGATCCTGTTGCAGCGGTGGTGCCGGCTCCGGCGGCAGTTGAAGCTGCCGTTCCGGCCCCGCCTGAGCCAAGGCCGACGTTTAGTGGTGAGGGTGTTTGCAGACCGACGTTTAGGGGTCCAGCGGCGCCTTGTGGGAGAAGACCAGAGTTAGCAGCGAGTGAAGCATTAACCGGACTAGCAGCTTGAGCGTTAGCGGCTCGCATGGCGCTGATACTAGATTGGGATGGATCAATTGGTTGCTCAGAGGAAAACCAACTGCCAATACCCGGAGCTTGTCTGGGTGAAAAACCCATCCAACCACCCCATTGCTGTGGGAACACGGCAGCACCGGCGTAGGTACCGGCTAGTCCACCACCAAGTAAGCCTAGGGGACCACCAAGAAAACCAGCAGCGCCACCGATTAATGCGCCAAGAAGGCCACCGATTGTCGACAGTGAATACATTAGGGAAGCGACTAAGGCAGTGGTTCCACCAATTACGATTTCTCTCACTCGTTTGTTGCTAACGACAGTCAGGGCTAAACCGGCGATGGTGGCCAAGCCGCCAGTGGCAGCGCCCAGACCGGCTTTGGCCGCCAACATGGCAGCACCCTTTTTTAGACCCTCTGATTTGAGTTTTTGGCCGCCGAGTTGCTTAAAGGTACTGAGTAACTGGTGTTTTGGAGAGAGCGGCTGAGTGCCAAGAGCCCGTTGAAAGAAATTTGGTTCAGCCGCCTCCGCGGTTGCAAAACTTTGTGGTGAGAGGCGATCAATAATGGGAAGGCTTTGAGCGTATTGGTAAATAAGCGGATCTGACTCAAGAATGTCTTGAGCCCCTTTCAGTTGGATGTTTAAAAATTCTTCGGCGGTAGTAAATCCTGCTTGCTGAGCAATTAATAGCTTTTCAGATGCGGTCAACTGAGCAAAGTTGTAAGCTTGTAAAGCTAGCAATAGACGGTTAATTTCCCGCATGTCCTTTTCAGCCGGGGTTTTGTCTTCTAAGTAGCTAGCTTTGAATAAGGGATTAAAATTTTTGACCCCATGTAATTCGTATTCATTTGAGAGCTCTTCGATTAGCCTCCGGTAGTCTTTTTTAGCTCTAAAATCAATAAACTCAAAAGGAAAGGATAATTGGGTGTTAATGTCGTGTTTAAGCTGCTCTTCGTTAAAGGGCAAACTGTAGTAGACATAGACCGCCATTTGATCTTGCTGACTGAGTGTTTGCCACTCGCTGCCAAAAATCTTCATCACAATGTCGCGTTTTTCTTTGATAGTTTTGGCGTTGGTGGCTGCAGCGACAACTTCGTCGCCATCTTTGCCCTGAGATTGGACTACAACTTGTACCGCGCGGACAAATTCCAACTGTTCGGCAGCGGCTGAGCTTGGTCGTTTTGGTTTGACAGTAGCACCAACCAAACCATTTTCAGGAAGATAGGCGCTGGTTTGCAGACTAACCGCTTTGACTTTGGCATACTCCATCAAAATGCTTCTAAAATCTTCGATATTATCTTCGCGCAGCATGCCTTTGGGCAGGTTAAAGACAAGGCCAAGTAACTCTGGGTTGTTGCCGCGGATTAGGTCTAAGGTGCTTTGCAAGCCCAAGCTCAAAACCATAGCCCGCAAGGTGGTGTCGGTGAGGTCAAGCAACACCTTGCTGTCGGTTTTGAGGGTGTTGCTCAGAGAATTGCTCAGCAGTGCTTCTGGCGCTGGGGCGTTGGCTTTGATTCTAAAAACTGCACCATCAATTTTAACCAATCGATTGAGACTGGTTTGGAGTTGAGTTCTTTCTCCAAACTGCTCTGTTTTCTCGTAGTGATTCAGCAGATTTGTATATAGTTGGCTTAAACTATGAATAAATTGGCGATCGGTGTTAAGAAATTGGTAGATTTGTTCTAAAAATTGCTCCCGGTCTTTTGACTTCATGTACAGACCAAGCAAGTCGTTAGTTGGTAGCTCTTCAATGTAGACAAACAAACTTTCTCTCAAGTATTGTTTGACGTCGTCAAAGACGTCTTGCAAGCCAGCTTCGTCTGGAATGGTTTCATCGGTGATGTTGTGAGCCGAGAAGAGTTCAAAACAAACTCGCTGGTACGTCCAGTTGGTTTCTTTTTCCACTCGATCAACACGGCTGATCGCTTCAATTAATTTGGTTTTTGTATATTGCTGGAAGAGACGCTGAAAATTGGCTTCAGAGAGAATGCGCTGGGCGTTATTTTTAATGTGTCTGATTAGTGAAGACGGCGAGGTTCTTAGTTGCTCTAACTCAATCG